>Ga0137368_10000607_pt1 | contig 35171 bp, 38 predicted proteins | sample SagtaG_13_FD_104917 | JGI IMG/M metagenome (GOLD analysis project Ga0137368, IMG submission 104917) | Vadose zone soil microbial communities from Sagehorn Ranch, Mendocino, California, USA - Sage1_L_100_16 metaG | ecosystem: Environmental > Terrestrial > Soil > Vadose zone | place: USA...
CGAACAGATACCACGTCTTCTTCATGGGGTCAGGTCTTGAAATACGACATTCTCTGACAATTGTTGTCCACGCCTCCGTGCTCGAAGGAGCCCTCTAGTGACACTCTTGGGCACAAAATGTAGGAATTCAAGACCTGACCCCAGCCGTGAGGCGGGCGAGGATCTCGTCGAAGGCCTTGTCGGCCAGGATGCGCACCTCGTCACGGGTCAATGGCTGGATGGGATGCGGGACCATGACGGTGCGGTAGTCGGTGGCCCCCAGCGCCGCCGCCTGGGCGCGCGCCGCTTTCGCAAACTCGGTCGAGATCACCGTCGCCGTAGGCAACCCCTGATCCTCGAAGAACACGCCGTCGTGCACACTGCACGTTGTGCACGACCCTCAGTCGGCGAGCGCCTCGATGACGACGTCGCTGCCCTTGAGGATCTCTCGGCGGAGCTCATCGGGAGCCGGGCGGGCAAAGGTCGGCTTCTTCTTCCGCACGATGGCCTTGGCCTTGGTGCGCTCGCGCAGCAGCTCCTCGATGCGGTCCAGCAGGTGATCGCCCTTGGCCTTGGAGATGTCCAGCAGCGTGATCACCTTGCCGTCGAGCGTTGCCGGACGGTCCGCCGTCTTACGCGGCACGGCCACGGAGTCGGTGGGGTCCAGGAACTCGTCGGTTGCCATGGATGCCTCCTAGGGTAGGTGGACCTTCCTGAGTACCATGCGCGAGCTCTTGGGGAATGTCCAGCCCGGAATCACGGCGGAGAAGCGTCCGGCCGTGCCTCCGGCGACGATGACCTTGAGGTTCTCCGGCTCGCGAAACTTCGGGATGAGTGTCTCGTCGGTTTCCGGGTGGGGAAACTTCGCCAGGACATGGGCCGGCAGCCCCTCGCCGCCGTCCACGCCCGGGATGAGCTCCTTCACCGGCTTCCGCAGCCGCTCCCAGAGGAACCGGCGGATCTCCGCCTTGCCCCAGCCGTCCGCCGCGATGGTCCGCGCGTGCTCTGGCGAGAGCACCACGAGCGTGTCCCCGTGATGCGTGGACTTGTGGTGCAAGATGACGTCGAGCGACCCGCCGATGGTGATGAGCAGGTCCCGAGCGGTGCGGCTTTGGTGGTCGTAGACGCCGTGGGGCGCTTCACCGGCGAAGGCGGCCACCGTGCTGTCGCCGGGGGCGAAGCCATGCTCGACCGAGAGCGGCTCCCAGGGATTCTCCTCCTCGTTCTCGCCGATGCAGTACGTGTAGCGTCCGGGATGCGCCAGCGTGGACATGCTGACGACTCCGGGCACGGCGCCCCCCACGTTGACGGCGATGAGCCGCAGCGCCCGCCCGATCGTGGCATTCGCCCGCCAGCCCGATCCGAAGACGCCGGCCCCGCAGTTGACGTCGAGAGCCTTGCGCACCGGACCATTGAGAATGAAGAGCGGGGCCGGAAAATTCGTGGTCGCCGAGACGCCGTGGAGATCGAAGGCCTCGTCGCACATGGCCTCGACGCCGGCGATGACCACGGGCAAGTACTCGGGGCGACAGCCGGCCATCACCGCGTTGATGGCGATCTTCTCCACCGTGGCGCGGCCGAAGTTGGGCGGCACCAGCGCGACGAGGTCGCCCGGCGGCCGGCCCGCCGCCGCGACGGCCGTCTCGACCCGCTCGCGCGTCGGCGGGATGACCGGGAGGCCGTCGGTCACGCCACGGGCGTAGAGAGTGTCGAAGGGATCGGGAGAATCAGCCACCGATGGCACGCCTCACGGCTTGCAGACGCGGAAGCTCGCGTAGTCCCCCTTAGCGCTGCTCTTCGTGTCGTCCGAATCGGTGAGGACGGCGATGCCCGCGGGCTTCGGGACCTCGCTCTCTCCGAAGCGCTTCTTGTAATCCTCGAGCACGTTCACCTGCTGCTCGACCCATTCGCCGTCCTTCCCGGGCCCGCTGCGGACAACGCGCGCCTGGGTGAGCCCGCCGCTGGACGTCAGCGCGGTGCCCACCGGCACCACGGCGCTCCAGATGTATTTCAAGGCCTTGACGGATACGGGGGAGTGCGGGAACACCGCGTAGACGGACAGGGCGCTGTCATTGCTCTTCGACTTGCGCTCGTCCGAGCCCTTGGGGAACTCCACGGGGCGCCACGACCAGGCCAGAACCGGATGGACACTGAGATTCCACTCCTGCTCCTTGGCCGCCTGGATCCCCACGCCGCGCGAGGCGGCGTGCAGGAACCGGAGCGGGCCCTCCTGCCGGACCGAGTACACCCCGCGGCCCTCGTCCTTTCGCAGCTTCCAGCCCGGCGGAAACTCGCCGACTTTGGCATTGGCGAAGTCTTCGATGGCCACGCATTCCGCCGCGCTCGCGGCAGGCGCGGCGGCCAGGAGGAGCCCGGTCGTGAGCAGGAAGATCAGCGACCGCGGCGCCACCATTGGTGCACCAATTGGTCGACCACCTGCACGAGCTGGCCCACGGTGCGGCACTCCTTCACGATATCGCACGCGGGCGCGTAGAGCGGCATGACGCTGTCGCCGATTCCCCAGCCCCACTGGCCTTCCGGATTCAGCCAGATGATGCCCTTCACGCGTTCGCGGATCTGGCGGATGGCCCAGGCCTGCGGGTCGTTGTAGTTGTTGCGCGCATCGCCCAGGATCAGCACCGTGGTCTTGCGATCGAGCGACTCGAGCTCGGTACGGGAGAAGCGGCTGAAGGCGTAGCCGAAGTCGGACCGGCAGTGGTAGTCCACCGAGGAGGACTTCAGCGCCCACTCGATCGCGTGCTCCACCGGGTAGGTGTTGAACGCCTGGGTGACCTCCGCGATCTCCGACACGAACACGTACGACCGCACGCGGGAGAAGCATTCCTGCAGGCTCCACACGAGCTGGAGCATGAACCGCGAGGCGTTGCGCACCGAGTCCGAGACGTCGCAGAGCGTGACGAGCTTGGGCTTCTCGCGGTGCCGGCGCCGGAAGCGCACCTCCATGGGCACGCCGCCGTACTGGAGGCTTTTCCTGATCGTGCGGCGGGAATCCAGCCGCCCCTTCTCCTCCTGCCGCTGGCGCAGGGCGAGCGCGTCCTTGATCTTCCTCGCCAGCCGCGCCACCACCGCCTTCATCTGGGCGACTTCCTCGGGCGACAGCGCGAAGAGCGGCTTGTCGGTCAGCACCTCGCGCGTGAGCTTCTCGCCCTGCCGGTAGGCGCGCCGCTCGAGCTCGCGCTCGACATGCTGGCGGATCATGCGGCGGAAGGCCTCGAGGCGCAAATCGAGATAGTTACGGATCCGGGCGAGCATCCCCGGGTCCAGGCCCTTGGCTTCGAGCAGCTGCATGATCCGCGCGAGGTCACGCTCGATCGCTTCCCAGTCGAACTTGTCGTAGATGCGCCGCGAAAAGTAGCCCACCTGGAGGAAGTACATGAGCCGTTCGAGCCCGGCGCCCTCGCCGCCCTGGCGGATCGCCATCTCCATATCGGTGCCCTGGCCGCGGAGCATGAGCTCGGTGAGCTCGTCCATATCGAGCCCGTCCTCGGCCATCAGCCGCTCGAGCATCTCCTGGATGCGCGGGTCTTCCGGCCCAAGCGCTTTCTTGAGCCCGGCGCCCAGAGCCTGGAGGTCGAGGAAGTAGAGGTCAAACAGGCGGTCGAACGTGGGCAGGTCGCGGCTCTCCTTGACCAGCGTGGTGGCCAGCGCCGACTTGAAGGTCTCCCGATCCTCGAGTCCGATCTCGGCCGAGGCGGCGAGCGCGTCGAGCGCCTCGCTGGGCGAGATGCGCATCTCCGCCCGCCGGAGGTCGCCGATGAACTCCAGTATTCGTTGATCCATTTATCGGACTGCTAGTTCAGGTCGGCGAGGACCTTGTCGAGCGCGCCCTTGACCCGATCCAGGTCCTTCTCGTGCTTGACGAGCATGGTCAGCGTGGACTCAACGAGATCGCGGTCCAGGGCTTCAGCATTGAGGATCACGAGCGATCGCGCCCAGTCCAGGCTCTCCGACACCGAGGGGGCCTTTCGCAGCTCAAGGCCGCGAATGCGCTGGACCGCCGTGACCACCGTCTGGGCCAAGCGCTCCGAAATCTCGGGCACCTTGAGCCGGATGATGGCCAGTTCCTCGTCGGGCACGGGGAAGTCGATGAACAGGTGGAGACACCGCCGCTTGAGTCCGTCGGATAGCTCCCGGGCATTGTTCGACGTGAGCACCACCAGCGGGATATTGGTCGCCCTGATGGTCCCGAGCTCGGGCACCGAGACCTGGAAGTCCGAGAGCACTTCGAGGAGGAAGGCCTCGAATTCGGGCTCGGCTTTGTCGATCTCGTCCACGAGCAGCACCACGGGGTCCGGCGATTCGATGGCCTGCAGCAGCGGCCGCGCGGCGAGGAATCGGTGCGAGAAGAAGGCGTCGTCCTGTCCCGAGATCCGAGCCACGGCATCCGGCAGCGAGGGTGCGTCGGCGATGAGCTCGCCGATGCGCTCCTTGAGGAGCTGGGTGTAGAGGAGCTGCTTGGCGTATTTCCACTCGTACAGCGCCTTGCCCTCGTCCAGTCCCTCGTAGCACTGCAGGCGAATGAGGCGGCGATTGGTGATCTCGGCCAAGGTCTTGGCCAGCTCGGTCTTGCCGACGCCCGCGGGACCCTCGATCAGGACCGGCCGCCCCATGCGCTCGGCCAGGTAGACGACCGTGGAGATGCGGCGATTGGCGATATACCGGGCGTTCTTGAAGTGTTGCTGGACGTCCTCGACGGATTGGAACATGTCGGCTCCTGTGCGCGTGAATTGCCGTTCAGTCTAGCACAAGTCGGGGAAAGGTTTGGCGGCCAAGCCCCTGAAATGCGAGACTAGAAGGTCATGGAGAGGCTCCAGCCGGCATGACTGCGTCACAAGCCGACCTTCGCCGCTATCCGCGGGTTCGCGTGGCCTGGCGGGTGATCGTCGAAATCCCGGGCGGTCGCCCCGTCATGCGGGAGACCGTGGATTTCGGTCCCTATGGTGCCAAGATTCGGCTGGAGCAGCGGCTGCCCGAGGGCACCTCCGCGCGACTGCGCTTCTCCACGCCCGACCGCCGCCCGCTCGAGCTCTATGCCATCGTGCGGCGCGCGGACGCCGACGGCCCGGTCTTCGGCTTCGTCAGCCTCACCCACGCCGATCTTCTCCGGCTCACGGCCCTGGTGGATTCGCACCGTAGCGCCTAGCGGCGTGCCGCTGGCCGTGGCCACCGAGGAGCGCGCCCGAACCTACCACCGCTGGCAGTTCGCGCTCTCCCTCGGGGGCTTCGTCCTCGCGGCGCTCTATCTCGGAGCCGTGCTGGCCACGGGAGCCGCCGTGGCCCTCCGTAACCGGCTCGCCACGCTCGGGGCTCCTTGGTGGCTCGAGCTCCTGGTATGTCTCATCGCGCTGTCGAGCGCCTATCGGCTCATGACCCTGCCCTTGAGCTGGCTCAGCGGATTCTGGCTGCCGCGCCGCTTCGGCCTCCTGCACCAGGCATTCCTCCGCTGGCTCTGGGACGCAGCCAAAGCGGCCCTGATCGGCGGTGCGCTCGGGCTGCTCGGAGCGGTGCTGGTCTATGGGCTCATGCGCCAGACTCCGTGGTGGTGGCTCTGCGCCGGCCTCGTATTCTTCGCGGGCTATGCGCTGCTCGCTCTGGTCGCTCCCGTGTGGCTGGCGCCGCTGTTCTATCGGCTGACACCGCTGGGCGACAAGGACCTGAGCGATCGCCTGCTGGCCCTCGCGCGCCGCGCGGGAGTGCCGGTGCTCGGCGTGTGGATAGCCGATCAGTCGCGCAAGAGCCGCACGGCCAATGCCGCGGTCACGGGCCTGGGCCGCACGCGACGCATCCTCCTCTTCGATACCCTGGTGGCGAAATTCACCCCGAACGAGACGGAGGCCGTCCTGGCCCACGAGCTGGCGCACCATGTCCATGCCGACATCTGGCGCGGCCTGGCGGTTCAGGGCGCCCTCACCCTGGCCACCTTCTGGATCGCGGACAAGGCTCTGCGTGCCGGCTCGCGGGCGCTTCACCTCGGAGCGCCCTGGGACCCGGCCGGACTGCCGCTCTTCGGGCTGATCGTGATGGCGATGACCGTGGTCGCGCTGCCGCTGGCCAATGGCTGGTCGCGCCATGTGGAGCGGGCAGCCGACGACTTCGCGCTTCGGACCGCTTCTGATCCGGCCGCCTTCCTTACCGCCCTCGAGCGGCTGGGTGAGCTGAACTTGGCCGAGCGAGAGCCCCATCCGCTGAAGGAGTTTTTCCTCTACTCCCATCCGTCGATCGCGCGCCGTGTGGCGCGGGCCAGGGCCCGGCTTGGTCAAGTTGACTGACAGTGTTGCGCCCGCGGCGTCTTTCCGCGAACAGGCGCCGGCGAGCTTCGTTTCGATTTCGCTGACAGAATAGGCATTTAGAAGATCTCGCTCTGGCACTGGACTTGCTTTGGTGTTACAGTCAGGTCCAGTCATGTCACGCAACGGTGTGCGGCCCAGAGCAATCTCCGGCGGCGCGGCTTCGCCAAGCGAGGCGCCCTCGCTGATCAGCCACCTCAATGTGCTGAGAACGGTGGCCGAGGCCGTGAGTCGCTCGCTCGACCTCAACGAGGTCATGCAGAAGTCCCTCGCCGCCCTCACCCATGTCACCGGGCACGAGATCGCGAGCCTTCATTTGATCGCTTCCGACGGCCATAACCTGGTTCTCTGCGGCGAGCGGGGCCTGTCGGAACAGCTCCGTGAGGTGAACCTGACCCTCCCCATCGGCGAAGGGCTCATCGGCCGCGTGGCCGCCTCCGGTCGCGTGCGCCTGCTCGACGAGGTCAGCCGCGCTCCGGACCTGCTGCCCGCGGCCCGGGAGGCCGTGGTGGCCGCCGGCATTCGTGGCTTCGTCTGCGTGCCGATCCGGGCGCGCCATCGCATCCTGGGCACCCTGTCTCTGGGCCGCCAGACGGATCAGCGCTTCACGGGCGAGGAGGTGGCGCTGCTCGAGTGCACCGCCGACCAGATCGGGCTCGCGCTGGACAATGCCCGGCTGTACTCCGAGACGCGGCGACAGCTGGACGAGCTGAGGCAGTCGCAGACCGATGTGGTGCGGGCCGAGCGGCTGGCCGCCGTGGGCGAGCTGGCCGGAGGCGTCGCCCATGAGATCAACAATCCCCTGATGATCATCCTGGGCCAGGTCCATCTGCTGCTCCAGGGCGAGGACCACGAAACCATGCTGCAGGGCCTGCGCATCATCGACGGCGCCACCAAGCGCGCCGCGAACATCGTGCGGGAGCTGGTCCTGTTCGCGGAGCGTCCTCCGGTGAGGCGCCAGCGCTGCCAGCTGGGCGAGCAGTTCAAGGCCGTGCTGGAGCTGCACGAGGCGCGGCTGGCCGCTCAGCGCATCAAGGTCAATGCCGAGATCGAGGACGTGGAGGACGTCTGGGCCGACCCCAGCCAGCTCCAGGAGGTGCTCCAGCACCTCATCCAGAACGCCGAGCAGGCCATGGTGGCCTCCCACGGCGGCGGGACGCTCTCGATCCGTGTGAGGCCGGCGGCCGGCGGAGCGCGGATCGAGGTGGCCGACGACGGCCCCGGCATCCCGCCACAGGATCTGCCGCGGATCTTCAACCCCTTCTTCACGACCAAAGAGCCTGGTCAGGGCCGCGGCCTGGGGCTGAGCGTGGTCCACAGCGTCATCGCCGAGCACGGCGGGCGTTTGTGGGTGGAAAATCGTCCGGAAGGCGGAGCCGTCTTCGTCCTCGAGCTGCCCGTCCGCTCGTCCTCCGAGACTCCGGCTCACGCCGGCCAGCGCTAGCCCGAATCCCCGCCGGACCGATCCTCGCCGCGGCAGTCGTGGTAGGCTGGGCGGGCCATGGCTGATGCCAATCGCGGGCTCACCATGAGCCGGCGGCAGACGCTGCGACGGCTCGTCAACCAGAAGCGCGCCCTGGTCGTCCCCGGCGCCTACGACGGCGTCTCGGCCAAGCTCGTCGAGCGGGCGGGCTTCCCCGTCGCGTACATGACCGGCTACGGCGTCTCGGCCTCGCGGCTCGGGCTGCCCGACATGGGCTTCGCCGGGCTCGCCGAGATGGCGGACCACGCGCGGAACATGGCGGCCGCCGTGTCGATTCCGCTGGTCGCGGACGCCGACACCGGCTACGGCAATGCTCTCAACGCGCGCCGGACGGTGGCGCTCTACGAGGCGGCCGGCGTGGCGGGCCTGCACCTCGAGGACCAGCAGCTCCCCAAGCGCTGCGGCCACCTGGCGGGCAAGATCGTGGTCCCGGCCGAGGAGTTCGCGGCCAAGATCCGCGCCGCGGTCGAGGCGCGCACCGATCCCGACCTGCTCATCATCGCGCGGACCGACGCCATCGCCGTCAACGGCTTCGACGACGCGCTCAGGCGGGCGGAGCTGGCCGCCAAGGCGGGCGCCGACATGTTGTTCGTCGAGGCGCCCACCACCGAAGCCCAGATCGAGCAGATCGCTCGCGCCTTCGATACCCCCCTGCTGTTCAATTACGCGCCGGGCGGCCGCTCGCCGCTTCTGCCGTTCCAGCGGCTGCGCGAGCTGGGCTACGCCGTGATCCTGTTGCCCGTCGACACCCTCTTCGTCGCGGTGCGCGCGATCCAGCGCTTCCTTGCCGACGTCGGCCGGGAGGACGACGTGCTCGCCTTCACGGACCGATACATTCCCTTCAAGGAGTTCAACGATCTGATCGGCGTCACCGAGCAGTTCACGCTGGGTGAGAAGTACTCCTCGTGAGCCGCGCCGGGATCCTGCTGGCGCTGGCGCTAGTGCTGCTCGGCTGCGCCGGGCCGACCGGCTCCGGCGCTTCCTCGTCCGAGACCCCCCGCGCTCGCTGCCTCGGTGACTCGCGCCGCGAGGCCGCGGCCGATCCCATGCGGCCGCTCTTCTTCCTCTTCTGTGTCGAGTCGCCCTAGGAGCGCGCGCCCCCGCTCCGTCCCGGCGACTGTGGTATCCTCGCCGCTGGTTCGCGGTAACCACCCCACTTCGATCTTCGGAGGCATTCATGAGCGCGCTGAAAGACGCCGTCGGCCAGGCGGTGGACCGTCTGGCGAATGAGCTGGAGGCGCTGTCGCGCCAGATCCACGACAACCCCGAGCTGGGCTACGCGGAGGTCAAAGCCTGCGGCTGGCTCGCGGAATTCCTCGGTCAGCACGGCTTCAAGGTCGAGAGGGGCGTCGGCGGAGTGGAGACGGCCTTCCGCGGCACCATCGAGACCGGCTCCGGCCCCACCATCGCCATCCTCTGCGAATACGACGCGCTGCCCGGCATCGGGCATGCCTGCGGCCACAACATCATCGCCACCTCGGGCGCGGGCGCCGGCGCCGCGCTGGCGGCGGTGCGAGACCAACTGCCCGCGGGCCGCATCCAGGTGATCGGGACCCCGGCTGAGGAAGGTGGCGGCGGCAAGGTCAAACTGATCAGGGCCGGCGTCTTCAAAGACGTGGACGCGGCCATGATGATCCACGGCTTTGACCGCACCCTGCTGCATCAGGACCTGCTCGGCATCGTGCGCGTGACTTTCGAGTACATGGGCAAGGCCTCCCACGCGGCGGCCGACCCGTGGGAGGGCGTCAACGCGCTGGACGCCTGCATCCAGACGTTCAATGCGGTGAGCATGCTGCGGCAGCAGATGCGGCCCGAGTGCCGGATCCACGGCATCATCACGCACGGAGGCGCGGCGGCCAACATCATCCCCGAGCATGCGGCGGCGATGTTCTACGTGCGCGCTCCGAGCATCGAGGCGATGTGGGGTCTTCACAAGCGAGTCGTCGCCTGCGCCGAAGGCGCCGCCAAGGCCGCGGGCGTCACGCTCAAGGTCACCCAGCACGACAATGTCTACGAGCCGATGAAGTCGAATCGCGTGCTGCTCGATCTCTTCGCCGCCAATATGAAGACCGTGGGGTTGACCGAAGGCGAGCCTATCCCCGACCGGAAAGGCTCGTCGGACATCGGCAACGTGAGCCAGGTGATTCCCGCCATCCAGCCGATGATTGCCATCGCGCCGCTGGGCATGGCCATCCACACGCGCGAGTTCGCCGAGGCGGCCGTCACGCCCATGGCCCGGGCCGGCATGGTGGCGGCGGCCAAGACGATGGCCATGACCACGCTCGACCTGCTGGCCGAGCCCGTGCGTGTCGAGGCCGCGAAGGCCGAGTTCGCCGCGCGGTGAGCCCGATGAGTCACGCCCCCGAAGCCCTCGACGAATCCAAGGGCAAGGTCGCCCACGCCGTCGATCGACTGGCCGATGATCTGGAGCGGATCAGCCACCAGATCCACGCCCATCCCGAGCTTTGCTTCAAGGAGGAAAAAGCCGCCGCGTGGCTCACCGAGCTTCTCGAGAAGCAGGGCGCGCAGGTCGAGCGGGGCGTGGGCGGGCTGCCCACGGCCTTTCGCGCCACCATTCCCGGACGGGGCGCCGGCCCCACCGTCGCCATCATGGCCGAGTACGACGCGCTGCCGAACATCGGTCATGCCTGCGGCCACAATGTCATCGCCACGTCGGGCGCGGGCGCCGGCGCCGCGCTGGCAGCGGCGCTCAAGACCCTGCCCTTCGCCGGCCGCATTCAGGTGATCGGGACTCCGGCGGAGGAGGGCGGCGCAGGCAAGGTCAAGCTCCTGGAGGCGGGCGTCTTCAAGGACGTGGACGCGGCCCTGATGATCCACGGCCGCTGCGGCACGCAGATCTGGCGGCCGAGCCTGGGGATCATCAAGGCCAGGTGCGAGTTCTTCGGCAAGGCCTCGCATGCCTCGTCCTGGCCGTGGCGCGGCGTGAACGCGCTCAATGCCATGATCCAGCTCTTCGTCTCGCTCGACCTCATGCGCCAGCAGCTCCGGACCGACGCGCGCGTGCACGGCATCATCACGAAAGGCGGGGACCAGGCCAATATCATTCCAGAGCACACCACCGCCGAGTTCTATCTCCGCGCGCCGACCAAAGAGTATTGCCGGGAGCTGCTGCGCCGCTTCGAGGCTTGCGCCGAGGGCGCGGCGACCGCCACGGGCTGCACGGTCAAGGTCATCCCCGACCCGATCATCCACGACCCGCTCAAGCCCAATTTCACCATGGCGGGGATCTTCGCCAAGAATCTGGAGCGGATCGACTTCCCCGTGGATCCCGACGACGGCGAGGCGGGCTACGGCTCAACGGACTGCGGCAATGTGAGCCAGGTCCTCCCTACGATCCATCCCTATATCCGGATCTCGCCCGACGGCGTCCCGGGTCACTCGCGCGAGTTCGCCGAGTGGGCCAAGTCCCCGCTGGCGCGCAAGGGCATGGTGGCCGCAGCAAAGGCTCTGGCCATGACGGCGCTCGATCTGTTGGCAAATCCGGCCGAGCTCGAAAAGGCGAAGCAGGAGTTCGCGAGAGCGCAGGGCTAGCCGGCCGGCGGCACCCGCCTAGCAGGACGTGGGAAAACTCACAGGCCTGCTAAACGCCTCGGCAGGCCTTGAGCGTCTTCTTGATCTGGTTCAGGTGGTCGAGCTCGTGCAGTCGGAAGATGATGGCGTAGGCCTTCCAGTCCAGCTCCTCGATCCAGTGCAGCGGCGCCTGCCGCCCGTCGCTCCCCTCGCTATTGACCACCATCACGACGGGGGCGCGCGCGTCGGTCATCCGGTCGGGCGCCGCGGCCAGCGTCTCGAGGACCTCGGAGTGCACGGCCTTGAGGTCGGCGACGAGCTCCTTCCAGCCCCGCCCCATGGGATCGGCGGACTGCAGCGAGGCGGGGATCGGCCCGCGGGCCGGCCGGCGGCCGGCCAGCAGGTCGCGCAGCTCGTCGACGCTCGGCCGATGCGTGGCGAGCAGATGATCCACGACTTCCTGCACCGTCCACTCGCCCGGAATCGCGCGCTGCCGCGCCTGAGCTTCGCTGACCTCGTCGAGAGCGGCCTCGAGGGCTGCGAAGGCGGCTCCCACGCGCTCGCGGATCTGCGACGCCGGCAGCAGGGTGCCCTTGCGGTTGAGGTACTCCATGGCCTTGACTTGCTCCGGCCTCATTGGTGCCCCCCTCCCCTCATGTGGCAACACCTGAGAGCCCGGAATCCGACCACCTTGGTCCGGATAGCTGCCAGTCACTCAGGCGCCCCGCGACTTGCAGACCTTCAGCAATTGGGCTTGGAACTATGACTTACCCATTTCGGAGAGAGAAATAGTTCGACGATCGCTTACCGGCCCCTTTCCTTGTCCCCCGATAGCTGCTCGAGATTCTTGCGAATGATCTGCGTGTTGGGATGGTCGGGACCCAGCGCCGTCTCGTCGATCGCCAGGGCGCGGCGGAAGAGAGGCTCGGCCTCGGCATAGTCACCCTTGGCTCTGAGGAGGCCGGCGAGGTTGTTGAGGCTGTTGGCGACGTCGGGGTGGTCGGGGCCCAGTGCCTTCTCTCTCATCGCTAGAGCGCGGCGGAACAGGGGCTCGGCCCCAGCATAGTCGCCCTTGGCTCTGAGGAGGCCGGCGAGGTTGTTGAGGCTGGTGGCGACGTCGGGGTGGTCGGGGCCCAGCGCCTTCTCGTTGATCGCCAGGGCGCGGCGGAACAGGGGCTCGGCCCCGGCATAGTCACCCTTGGCTCTGAGGAGGTCGGCGAGGTTGTTGAGGCTGTTGGCGACGTCGGGGTGGTCGGGGCCCAGCGCCTTCTCTCTGATCGCCAGGGCGCGGCGGAAGAGAGGCTCGACCCCGGCATAGTCACCCTTGGCATCGAGGAGGCTGGCGAGGTTGTTGAGGCTGATGGCGACGTCGGGGTGGTCGGGGCCCAGTGCCTTCTCTCTCATCGCTAGAGCACGGCGGAACAGGGGCTCGGCCCCGGCGTAGTCCGCGGTCTGGAACAGGCTGAGTGCAAGTACGTTGAGGACTCGCGGGTCGTCCGGGCGGCGGCTGAATGCCTCCCTGTATGACATCACCGCCTCGCTGTACCGCCCCTGGGAGTAGAGCGACCGCCCGAGAAAGAACGCCGCATCGGCCGCCGCCTCCCGTGCCCGAGACACGGCTATCCTGGCTTGAGCCTCCTCCTTCTTGCGCAACTCGAAGGAATCAGTCAGTTGCTTGGTCGCCACCGGATAGTCTCTCTCGTAGAGGGCCGCTAACCCGGCGTCGTAGGGATCCTTCGTCCTCTTTCCCCACTCCCGGATCGCGGCATCGATCCCCTCGACAGGAAAGCCGTAGTACTGCGCCACCTCCTGGAGCGCCTTCTGCCGCCGATCTTCGCCAGTCTCCGTGCCCGGCGTGCTGACGGAGGGACGTTCAGGACCGCTTCCGCGATTGATGTTCGCCGCGATCGCTCTTAACCCCTTGGGGTCCTTCAGGAGATCCTGATCCGCCCGAGCGGCCAGCACAATGGGAACATAGTTGTTAGACTCATTCTCGAAGGGAGGCACCTGCGCCGTGCGATCCCACGGCGAGATGAACACCAGGTCCGTCTTCGGCGGCGATGCCACGATCTGTAGAGTCACGCGGTGGCCAGGCTGCGTCTGCGGTGCGATCCGGACTCGGGTCTTCCCGGCCCGGTCGGACGGCGGCCCAATGGCCCCATCTCCCTCCGTCCCGATCTGCACGCCCGCCATCGGCCGGTCCTTAACGTCCTTCACATGAAGGATTAGCACACCCTTTTCGGCGCTCGCGGTTCCGGCCCAGAGGAGCAGCGCCAATATCCATCCCCACGAGACGGTGCGGGCTCCCCTCGTCCGCGACCCGTAGATCATCGCCCTCGTCTCCTTCACCTTCGGAATAGCTCGATCCGAACCGGCACGCTGCCCGCCGGGTGCCACAGGCTCTCTCCCCGAAACCCATCCTTCTGGGCGTGCAGAAACACTTGCTGGCCATCGGCCGCATGGGCAGGCAACTCGAAGCTTCCTCCCTCGGAAGTCATGGCCGCCTCGGAGTCATACCCGGCGACGCTGACTCGCACGCCCGCGAGACCTCGTCCCGTCCGATCCACCACGATGCCGCGCACCCGGGCCGATGAATCAGGTGCCAGCTTGACGATCACCGTCGGGTTGTAGTTCTGTCCCAGCTCGACCGACTGGTTACCAGCCAGGAACGCGCTCTTAATTGTCGCGTAAACCCCTATCATGCGGTCCGGCGGTGCGGTGGCCGCGGGCACGTCGAACTGCCAGCCCCCGGCGACCTTCTTTGGCTCTCCTCCGACCGACAGCCAGACCGTCGCGTCCTCGACAGGCACGTCCTTCGGATCGACAACGGTCACCCGCACGTGATAAATGGCGCGACTACCGATGAGCGCCGGCACGAGCGCCAGCACCATCACGGCGGCAATGACGAAAAGAACGATCGCCACAGGTGGCCTGCGGCCATAGAGCCACACGATCAGGGCAAGCACCGCGATGGCGAACGCAGCAAGCGTCAACGGGGTGGAGATCTTGCTTGTTACGTCGAAGATGGTTACCCACAATTTGTCCATCAGCGCGTGCCATCCTTGGGCATGGCCCCTAACAACCCTTCAGAGTGAGAGCCGGTGTTGGCGGCGCAGAAACGGCGACCCTCGTGGTTATCGCGCTGCCAACGGGGACACTTCATGCCATCACCCCCTGGCGAGCCCTTCAGTGTATGGCGACGCCCATCGGCCTGGCGCTAGAAGGCGCCCCAGGACTGCTTGCCGGGGATGTAGTAGGACGGACAGATGAACTTGAACATATTGGCGACGCGCCGCGCGCGGGCGAGGGTCTCCGCATCCTTCTGGGCCTGGGCGCGGAACTCGGGTCCGAACACGTCCTCGAAGTACTCCTCGGCCGCCCGGATGCGGTCCTTCTCGCTGGGGTACTCGCTGCGGATCGCCAGCAGCTCGCCCGCGTCCAGCCAGTAGCCACCGCACTGGGGGCACTCCTCAACCGCGACCTGCCGCTTGATGCTGAAGAAATGACGCAGGAGGCGGACCGAGACGCATTTGGGGCACATGCGCGTCTTGTTGGGATCGATCGTCACACCGGGGGCGCGCTTGAGGGTCAGGAGATCCCCGGCCGCCTCGAACGGCTCGTCGAACTTCTGCAGCTCGAACTGGTCGAACCAGATTCCGCCGCAGCGGGTCCGGCAGCCATCCAGGGTCACGTCCGCGCCGCTCGGCGACGCGCCCTTGATGGTCATCCGGCTCAGCTCGGCGTCACAGGCTGGACATTTCATCGGCGTCCCCTCGGTTAGGGTGTGGGCTGGCGGCGGCGCGCGGCATTGCGCTCCGCGACGAGGCGCCCGGCTTCGCCGCCCGACAGGTCGGCATACTGCATGGCCGCGGCCAGCGCCCGGTGGCCCGCCTGTTCGGCGATGAGCCGATGCATCTGCTGGCAGATGCGCCGATAGGCGGGATGACCCTGGGGCGTGGTGCGCAGCTCGATGATGTGCATGGCCTCTCGCGCATTGAGCTCCATGTAGAAGCGCACCCGGTAGGCCATGGCCACCGCATACGGCGCGACGGAGGCGAGACCCGCTCCGGCCAGTGCGTCGTGGAGCGCCGCCGAGTCGTCCATCACCCGGGTCCAGTCGGCGAGCGCGCCCGCCTCCTCGAGCTCTTCGGGCGTGACGAAGCCGTGGCGCGGCGACAGCGGCTGCCATTCGAGAGTCAGCAGCCGGTGACGCTGGAGGTCGCGGAACGCGCCGTAGTCGCCCAGCACGTCGAAGCGGTAGCCGGTTCGCTCGAAGGCGCGGCCCGGCCGATGGCGGCGGTTCTCGCGCTTGCCCACATAGGCCGCCAGCACCTGGGCGCGCTCGTCCGCTGAGAGCTTTCGCACGATGGCCAAGAGCTGATCGTCGGGCAGCTCCGAGACGGCGTAGAGCGCCGCCGCGACCACCTTGATCTCGCCTTCGGGATCGAAGTCGGTCAGGGTCACCTCCGCGCGGGGCTCGGGCTCGATCCCATCGAGCAGCCGGCGTGCCGCCCCCTCGGAGGCTTCCCGCGTCGCCGTCAGGTAACGGCTCCAGACGCCGCCGCGCTCGGGCCGATCCAGCCGCTTGAGGAACGCGGGGATCACCTTGTTGAGCTCGATCAGCATCAGCTCCGCATACTCGCGCACCTCGCTAAGCGGTTGAGCCCGCATCCGGAGCAGCAGCGCTTCGTAGGCCTGACCGGTACCGAAGATGCCGACATTGGAGCGCGTGGCCGCCGGCAGCAGCCCGCGCAGGCTGTCGAGCGCCTTCGCACGGACGGTCATCCGCCATGGACCCTCGCCCTCGTCCGCGGGCTTGGGCACGCGCGCGCTCCAGTACTCCCGCATGGGATCGATCCAGCGCGCGTAGGTCGCGAAGGCGCGGTCCAGCGTGTCCATGAAGCGGGAGCGCAGAGGATGGCCGTCCAGCTCGGCCGGCACGTGGTACTTCCAGCTGCCGCCCGGACGGTCCGTGTACGGGACGTAGCGCGTGGACTGCTCGAGGTAGGCCATGAGCCGGCCCCACTCGAGCACCTTCGTGAGGATATTGGAGGCGCCTTCGCACGCCAGGTGGACGCCGCCGAGCTGCGCCACGGAGTCGTCACCGTACTCGCTGAACACGCGCTCGTAAAGCTGGTCGGCGCGCGTCGTCCCGATGGCCGGCGCCCGCGGGTCTCCGCCCGCCTGCTCGAGAAACTCGTCGAGGAAGAGCCGACGCAGCGACTTGGCCGAGCGGGAATACCGGGCGAACAGCGCGCCCTTGACGACTTCGGGCAGATTTATCAGCGCGAAGACGGGGCCGTCGAGGTTCGTGAAGTACGGCGCGAGGGCGGCCCGCTCCTCGGAGGTGAACGTCTCCACGCGGCTATGTTAGCACGCGAGCGCCGTACCCCTCACCCTGCCCTCTCCCCAAAGGGGAGAGGGAGATAACGGGCCGTGTCATCCGGCTCTCTCCCCGGAGGGGAGAGGGAGAGCAGGGCGCGTCACCGCGCGAGGTAGGTGTCCCCGCCCGTGAACATGTCCTCGCGTGGCGGCGCGAAGATGTCGATGACTTCGGTGTCCACCGGAAAGTAGGCGCCGTGCGGCGTATTGCCCGGGATGATCCCCAGGTCGCCGGCCGCGCACGTGCGCTTCTCGCCGTTGAGGTCGAATTCCATCTTCCCGGAGAGCATCCAGAAGATTTGCTCGTGCGGGTGCTGGTGAACGGCGGCGCGGGCGCCGGCCTTCATCTTCCAGAAGACGACCATTTCCTTTTCGCCGACGAGGATCTTGCGGGTGATCTTCTCTCCGATCTTCTCCTCGGGGAGATCGTTGAGGCTCGAGTAGCCCGTCATCACAGGGATCGGCATCGCGCGGCACCTCCTGACGAGAATTCTCTCACCCTAACGGCGCGACGCGGGCAAGTCAAGCCTCGTTGACCGGCTTACGGAGCGCATGGGATACTCCGCGTGATGCGGGTCTCCCGATTGCTCGCGTTCGGGGTCGCGCTCGTCCTTCTGACGGGCTGCGTGTCCATCAAGGCTGGCCGCGAGTTTGCCTCGCCCGACGCCAGCACGATCGTCGCGGGCAAAACGGGCAAGAGCGAGCTGCGCCGCGCCTTCGGCGAGCCCTACGAGGTGGGCCTGGACAGCGGCGATCCCACGTGGACCTGGTTCTTCGCCCGGTCCGGCGGCGGGGAGGATCGCTCCAAGAGCCTCACCGTCCGGTTCAACGCGGACGGCACCGTGAAATCCTATTCCTTCAGCTCAAATTTTCCCGACGACATGCAGCGCCTCAAGTAGCCCGGAGGCTCCAATGCCCAATATCACGATCCAGTGGTACGCCGGCCGCACCGATCAGCAGAAGCGGGAGATCGTCGCGGCGATCACGGATGCGATGGTCCGGATCGGCAAGACCACGCCCGACCAGGTGCATGTCGTCTTCCAGGACGTCGAGAAGTCCAACTGGGGGATCAACGGCAGGCTCGCCTCCGATCGGTAGCATGCCGAGGCTCAAGATCGGCTTCATCCCCATCGAGGGTGGGCACTACTACCGTGACGCCCTCGAAGAGGTGGCGCGCGGCGAGGAGCTCGGGTTCGACTCCGTGTGGATGGAGGAGCACCACTCGGTGGTCAATCACTACTGGCCGTCGCCGCTCCCCGTCCTGGCCGGTTTCGCAAGCCGCACCTCGAAGGTCATCCTGGGCACCGACATCCTCGTCGCGCCCTTCTATCACCCCGTACGGCTGGCCGAGGACGTGGCCATGCTCGACGTCATGTCCAACGGTCGCTTTGTGCTGGGCGTGGCCATCGGCTACAAGCCCGACGAGTTCGCGCTCTACGGCACCGAGCTCGAGAAGCGCGGCGCCCGCTTCGAGGAGCAGCTCGCGATCATGAAGGGGCTCTGGACCCAGGAGTCGCTCGCCTTCAAGGGCACGTACTACACGGTCGAGGGCAAGCTCGAGCCCAAGCCCGTCACGAAGCCCCACCCGCCCGTCTGGATCGGCGGCTGGGGCGACATCACCCTGCGCCGCGCCGCCACCCTGGGCGACAACTGGGTGCCCGGTCCCACCGCGGATCTCGAGCGGCTGTTGACCGGCAAGAAGCAATTCCTCGCCAACCGCGAGGCCGCCGGGCGCTCGGCGCCGCCCGCGGAATGGCCACTCACCCGCGACGTCATCATCGCCGATACGGACAAGCAGGCGCGCGAGCTGGCCGAGCGGCACATCATGGTCTCCTACCGCAAGGAGTACGCGGGCGGCTGGAGGCATCCGTTCATCGACGCCTCCATCGCGACCGATCTCGACGCGCTGATGAAGAACCGCTTCCTCATCGGCGATCCCGACCGGGTCATCAAGGCGCTCACGCCCTTCGTAAAGGAGTACGGCATGACCCATCTGATTTGCCGGCTCTTCTTCCCTGGCATGCCACACGCGCACATCATGCGCGAGCTGGAGCTGCTCGCCCGAGAGGTCATGCCGGCGCTCCGGTGAGAATTCCGCCCGAGGACCGGCGGCTGGAGCTGCTGGAGGCCAAGGCGTGATCGCCTGGCGCCTCGACCGCTCGTTCGCGTGGAATGCCGCCCATGTCCCGAAGCTGCCGGCGCGGCCGCGGAAGATGCCCTCCGGCCCCGGGGCTCGGATCTTCGAGCGCCGCGTGGAATGTCCGGTCGGCGTCGCGGCGGGGCCGCTGCCGAATTCGAGATGGATTGAAGCCTACGCGCGGCTCGGGTACGGGCTCCTCACCTACAAGACGGTGCGGACCACGTCGCACCCGGCTTTCGGCCAGCCCAATCTGGTGTTCTGCCGCGTCGGCGAGCCGTGCGTCGCCGAGCCGGCGCCGCGCCGCGTGGATCCGGCGACCGTGACGTGGGCCGCGTCCTTTGGGCTGCCCTCGCCCGATCCCGGCGAGTGGCGCGCCGACGTCATGCGGGCCAAATCGAAGATCCGGCCGAGCCAGGCGCTCATCGTCAGCGTGGCCGGCACGCCGGCCCAGGGCGGCGGACCGGAGCCGCTCGCGGATGACTTTGCGCGCTGCGCGCGCTGGGCCGCGGACGCGGGCGCCGACGTGATCGAGGTGCACCTTTCCTGCCCCAATACCACGAGCGAGCATCCGCAGATGCTCTTCGAGAACCCCGCGCTCTCGGCCCTGATCGCCGAGCGGGTGCGGCGGGCCGTCGGGCTTCGGCCCGTGATCGCCAAGCTCGGCGCCTCGCGCAGCCCCCGCCCCCTGCACGAGCTGGCGACGCGCCTGGCCCCGTACCTGGACGGCTTCATCCTGGTCAACGGGCTTCAACGCAAGGTCGTCAAACCCGACGGCACGCCGGCCTTCACCGGGACGGGACGCGAGCTGGCGGGGATTTGCGGGGCGGACGTCTATGACCACTGCCGAGTGCAGATGGAAGAGCTGCTGGCCTGGCGGAAGGCGGGAGCGTGGAGCCGGGCCATCCTGGCGGTGGGCGGCATCACCACCGTGGGGCGCGCCCGGACAGCCCTGGCCGCCGGGGCCGATGCCGTGATGGTGGCCACCGCCGCGATCGTCGACCCCTTGCTGGCGGCGCGCTTCCGGACCCGCCGCTAGGAGTAGGAGGGACTCGCCCGCTCTCGGCTTCTCCGCTTCGCCGGCAGAGCCGGCTATTGAACATCGAGGGTGCCGCGCGCTTCCCTTGTCTTTCCTGAGGAGTCCTGGACGACGAGGCGGACCGTCCACTTGCCACGGGCGGTGATCTCTTTCACCGGAATCTCGGCGAGCACCGCGCCCTCGACGTTCTTGCCCTTCTCGGTGACCACCGTCTTCCAGCCGGTGGGCGAATCGCCCTGGCCCAGCTGGATCTGAAAGCTCGCGAGCCGGTTGCCGGACGCCGTCCCGGAGATTCGGATCAGCGTTTGGCCGCGCGCTTGAACGGGCTGGATCGCCGAGACCCGGGCCGTCAGGAAGTCATTGGGATTGCTGAAGAGCGCGCGGGCGATATTGAGCCGCCCGGCTCCCGTGAACTGATCCCAGCCCGGCACCTCGATGTCATCGGCCGACTCGACGAGCATGCGCTCGACCTGGCCGGGGGTGAGATTCGGGTACAGGGACAGCAGGAGCGCGGCCGCGCCGCTGACCAGCGGTGCCGAGAAGGAGGTCCCGGTCGCGCGGTACAGCCACCGATCGCGGCCCACGAAATTGGCGCCCGCCTTGTAGTCCTTCCCCTCGGAGGCCACGAGAACGAAATCGGTGCCGCGAGCGCGAAGCGAGACGATATCCACGCCTGGCGCGGCCAAGGCCACGTTCTGCCCCCAATTCCCGAACGGCGGCTTCTTATCGTTCTGGTCCGTGGCCGACACCGTGATGACACCGCGGACGCCGGCCGGTGAATAGCCGCTCGTGTCTATCCCCTCGTTGCCGGCGGCAACGATGACCAGCGCTCCTTGGCCGCGCGCGTAGTCGACCACCTCCTGCTGGACAGCGGACAGCCCTTTGGCCCCGACGGACACGTTGATCACTCGCGCGCCATGCTCCACCGCGTAGAGGATGGCCCGGCTGATGGCCGAGTTGAGCCCATCGCCGAAGGTCCCCATGGCCTTGAGCGGCATGATCCGCGCGGCCGGGTTGATGGCAAGGATCAGGCCGGCGACGAACGTGCCGTGGCCATTGTCGTCCCAGGGATTGTTGTGATCCTCGATGAAGTTCCAGCCGATCACGTCGTCGGGGTACTCGGGATCGCTTCCGGGCCGGGGATTGGCCCAGAGATTCTCCGGCTGGATCGCCGGATGGCGGTAGTCGAGCCCGGTGTCGATCACCGCCACCGTCACGGGCGCGAGCCGCCCTCTCGGCACCTGGAGCGGCAGCCCGAGCTTCTTGAAGGCCCATTGCGAGGCCATGTCAGGCGGTGGCGCCGCGCTCTGCACCTGATAGATCCCGGCGGGCAGCGCGGTCATGAAGCAGCTATTCGGCTCCCGCAGAAACTTCGAGCCGTAGTGCAGGCAGATCTCGCAGGCTTCCCCGTACATGAACCTGTAGCTCGAGGCGGGCTGAGTGGATGGAATCGTCCGTATCGCACCCTCGCAGGCGAGACCCAGCGTGCAGCGATGGCCCGAGCCCGCGCCCGGCTGTGGCCAGCCGAGACCGGTTCCGACCATCGTATCGAACTTGTAGTTGCCCTGGCCGTCGGCCCGATCGACCAGCGGGCTGCCGCCCGAGGATTGAGTCGAAGGCCGGTAACCCGCGCCGCCGTACGCATATCTCAGGCCGACCTGGAGGCTCCACTTCTGATCCCGGTAATAGTCGAAGGCGGGATGCTGGCCGCCGAGGTCCCCGATATTGCGCGTCAGATCCTGGGCCGGAATCTGCGCCTTCGGATCCACGCGCGGCTGGAAGTCCGAGAGCCATCGGCCGAAGGACTCCTGGGTCTCCCGCCCCGGCGGCAGCGCGTAATCGGAGCGCGGGGTCTGGCCGAGCTGGAAGAGCTCGCCCAGCTGAGGGACCGTCACCAGCCACTTGTTCGGGTCGAACTTGAGCGACTGGGCGTACCCCTGGTCAACCTGGATAACCACCTTCGAATTGGGCACCGCTTGGCCATGCTCGTCCATCGCCTGGAGGTTGTGGATGACGGCATCGGACGGGCTCGGCCATGCCGCCAGCAGAATCAGAGCGGCGACGGCGGCCGGCGCGAGCCATCCCGTACGGCGCGGAATCCGCGGCGGCTTCATGGAATCCCCCTCCTCAGTCAGTGCACCCGGGGTCAGGGTACAAGGCGTCATTGAGGACATAGGCGGTGCCGTCGGGCGGTTGCTTCTTGGGATCGATCTGCCGGAACGGCCGCGTCAGCAGCACCGTCTGGTTGGCGCCGACGAGAAAGTTCCCGGACTCACCGGGCCGCAGCGCGGAGAAGCGCCCGTCCTGGGGCTGAAAGATCGTCGAGCACGCGGGGATGCTCCCCTCGATGGCGAAGCCGGACTTGTTCTCGATCCTGATCGTGGCCACCCGCTCCTGCTTGAAGCGGCTCGCGTCGAGCGAGACCCTGACGGCGCCCGCGATCTCAAGCGTCGCCAGGCTCAGACGGTCCGACGTCGCAATGGTCGGCCACGCGGCCAGCGCGGCCACCGTCAGGACAACGGCCCATGCGACCCGTCCGCGCGCCGTCACCGCCCCATCTCCCGCTCGTGCTCCTCCACCTCCTCCTCGGGCCGCGATTCCTCGAACTTCGAGGCGTCGTCCTTCGGCTTGTCGTCCTCGCAGCAGTCGCGGACGATCATGGGCCCCAGGCCGAAGAAGCCAAACTCCTCCTTCTTCTTCTCCTCGGCCCGCTGGAGGATCTTCTGGTAGATGCCAGGGCCGTCAACGTCGACGCCGGCCGCTTCGGCGCACTTCTTGGCCTTCTCGAACAGGTCGCTGTTCATCTTCTCCTGCGAGGCCTTGTCGCCGAGCGCCTGGTCGAACTCCTTGAGCTTATCTCCCGCCGGGCCGGTCTTGCGCAGAGGTCGCTTCGCCTCGCGAATGGCGATCAGACACGCCGCCACCTCGAGCGTCTCCTTGGACCACTTCTCCCACTCGTCCTTGTTCTTGGGGCATGGGTCCTTCAGGACTTTCTCAGCCTTGGCTTTCTGGGCTTTGGCGTGCTTGATGGCCTCATCGGCTTTCTTGTCGGGCGACCACGTCTGCCTGTCCTCCTGAGGCTTCTGCGCGGACTTGTCTCCCGCTTTGTCCGCGGGCTTGTCCGCCGGCTTCTTGTCCTGGGCGTAGAGCGGGGAGGCGGCAATCAGGGACCCGCCGTTGAAAAGCATCGTGCCCACCAGTAGCCCTGCGACGAGCTTCCGCCATCGACGTTCACCCTGAATGGTGGCGTTCTTCCCTCGCGTCGCCGGCACCTATCGTCTCCCGTGTGAGGTCCCCGGGAATCGATCCGGGGCCGATGAGCTGCGGCGGACTGACTGCTGCGTAATCTAGGGGAAGGCCTGAGGCATGTCAAGAAAGCGCGACCCTGTTCCGACGCGCTGCCAGGCGTCCCAGTCGCGGGGGGCGTTGCTGTGTGTGTTAACCTCTTCCCAATGCGCTGGTTGATTGTGCTGCCCTTCGAGCGCCCGGAGCACATGGGCGTGGACTTCCGGGACGAGCTCCGGGCCATCGGCCACCAGGTCAAGACCTTCGCCTACCGCCGCGATAATCCTCTGTACAAGAACCGCGGCACCAAGGCCGCCTATCAGCTCTGGCTCCTGCGCCGGCTCGAGCGCGTCTGCGTGGAGTGGCGGCCCGATCTCGTGCTCGTGATCAAGGGCGGCCCTGTGACGCCGGGCCTCATCCGGCGGGTGAAAGCGCGGACCGACACGCGCTTCGTCAACTTCTTCCCGGACAACCCCCTCTGGATGATTCCGTTCGAGTGCATCGAGGCCTACGACCTCTTCTTCACCAAGGAGCGCTATGCCCTGCGGCAGCTCGAGCAGGCGGGGTTGAGGAACCTCCACTATCTCCCCATGTACTGCGTGCCCGAGATGCATCATCCCGTGGAGCTCACCGCGGAGGAGCGAGGGCGGTTCGGCTCGGCCGTCAGCTTCGTCGGCTCCTGCTATCCCTACCGGGAGCGATTCGTCTCGGAGCTGGCCGGCTATCCCATCCGCCTCTGGGGCGCCGGCTGGGCCCGCTCCGACCTCCCTGGGGTACGCGCGATGGCGGCGGGCGGGCCCATCTGGGGGCGCGCCAAGCTGGCCGTCTATTCGGGCTCCTCGCTCTCGCTCAACCAGCATCACCCCATGAACGACATCGTGGGCGTGAATACCCGCACCTTCGAGCTGGCCGCGAGCGGCGCCTGCCAGGTCGTGGACCTCAAGGAGGAGCTGGCGCCGCTGTTCACGCCGCGGGAGGAGATCGTGGCCTACCGCGACCTGGCCGAGCTCGGCCGCCAGCTCGACTACTACCTCGCCCATCCCGACGAGGCCCGCGACATCGGGCAGCGGGCGCTCAAGCGCGCGCTGCGCGAGCACACCCTGCGCCACCGCATCGAGGAGATGCTCGACGTGGTCGAGAAGCGCTTCGGCCGGCGCTAGCATGCCGGCGTCCCCGAGCTTCGCGACCGGGCTGCGCTGTATCGACTGCGGGGCGATTCGTCCGCTCGGCTATCACCTGCAGTGCGACACCTGCGCGGGTCTCCTCGAGCTGCAGTACGACTGGGACGCGCTGGCGAAGCGCGGGCCGGCCGTGTTCCAGGGTGCGGGGCTCTGGCGGTACGCCCCGGTGTTGCCGATCGCCGATCCGCGCCACCGCGTCTCGCTCGGCGAAGGACAGAGCCCGCTGCTCGATTGCCCCGCGCTCGCGAAGCGGCTGGGCGTGCGCCGGCTGCTGGCGAAGTTCGAGGGCTCCCTGCCGACGGGAACGGTGAAGGACCGCTCCTCCACGACGGCGGTGGCGGCGGCGCTCCAGTTCGGCTTCACGACCACCTCCGTCGTGAGCTCCGGCAATGCCGGCTCCTCGATCGCGGCCTACTCATCCCGCGCGGGGCTGCGCTCGCTGATCTTCGCCTACGAGCGGGCCTCGGCCCCGAAGCTGCTCCACATGGCGGCCACCGCGAGCGATCTGGTGATCTACCAGGGCGTCTACGACGATCTGATCACGCTCTGGGACCGCCTCGCCGAGGAGCGCCGCTTCTTCGACTGCGGCGCCTCGCGCAACGCCTACAAGCACGAGGGCAAGAAAACCATCGCCTACGAGATCGCCGAGCAGCTCGAGTGGCATGTCCCCGACGTGGTCGTCGCGCCGGTGGCCGTGGGCGAGACGTTCATCGCCGCGCATCGCGGGTTCACCGAAATGGAGCGCCTGGGCTGGATCCCGCGCCGGCCCCTGATGGTCGCCGCCCAGGCGGCGCGCGCCAATGCCATCACGCGCGCGTGGCGAGACAAGCGACCGCTCGAGCCGATCAAGATCGGCTATACGGTGGCCGAGGGGCTGGCGGCCGGCAATCCCGGACGCAAAGGAGAGTGGGTGCTGCGCATCCTGGGCGAGAGCGGCGGGGTGGCGGGACAGGCCGAGGACGAGGAGATCCTCAATGCCCAGAAGATGCTGGCGCAGACCGAGGGAATCTGGGCGGGGCCCACCGGCGTGGCGACACTGGCCGTGCTCGGCCGGTTGCTCGCCCACAAAGAGGTGGATCCCGACGCCACCATCTGCGTCATCCTGAGCGAGACCGGGCTCAAGACCGAAGCGGAGCCGCCGAGCCGCCAGGCCATCGCCTTCGACGAGACCTCGCTGCGCCGGCTGGTCGAGGAGCGACTGGGAGGGCCGAAGCGATGAGACGAGCGCTGGCGGCGGCACTGGGAGCGGTGCTGCTGTGCCTGGTCTGGGCTCCCGCCGACGCCCAAAGCCTGGGCCAGGTCTTCGGTCGCGTCAATCCCTCGGTCGTGGTGATCCGGACACGGGAGCGCGCCGTCACGGCCCAAGGTCAGGCCGCCAGCGAGTCGGGAGTGGGCTCGGGTGTGCTCATCTCGACCGACGGCAAGATCTTCACCGCCGCGCACGTTGTGCACACGGCGGACGAGATCACCGTCGAGTTCCTGAGCGGTGAGACCATTGGGGCGCGCGTGGTTGCCTCGGAGCCCGAGGCCGACGTCTCGCTGCTCCAGCTCGACCGCCCGCCGGCGCGGTCGGTGGTGGCGCGGATCGGCGACTCCAGCCGCGTGCAGGTCGGCGAGCAGATCTTCATCGTCGGGGCGCCCTACGGCATCGGTCACACGCTCACCGTCGGATACATCAGCGCCCGCCACAAGCCCAACACGGTCTACAGCGCAATGTCGCGCGCCGAATTCCTCCAGACCGATGCCGCGATCAACCAGGGCAACTCGGGCGGCCCCATGTTCAGCATGCAGGGCGAGATCATCGGAATCGTGAGCCATATCATCTCCAAGTCGGGCGGCTTCGAAGGCCTGGGCTTCGTCGTCACGTCGAACATGGCGCGCCGCCTCCTGCTGGAGCAACGTTCGTTCTGGACCGGGCTCCACGGCTACGTCCTCTCCGACAAAATCGCCCGCGCCTTCAACCTCCCGCAGCCGGTTGGGCTGCTCGTCCAGCGAGTGGCGAGGAACTCCCCGGCCGAGCACGCCGGTCTCCGCGCGAGCACGATTCCGGCGACCATCGACGGCAAGCCCTTCATGGTGGGCGGCGACATCATTCTCAGAGTCGCCGGGATCCAGATCCAGGACGAGTCGAGCTATGTGAAGATCCAGGAAGAGCTGGGCCGCCGCCGCTCGGGCGACGTGGTGCCGGTCACGGTGCTGCGCGACGGCCGCGAGGTGGAGCTGAGCGCCCGCGTCCCCTGAGGGCGGCCCGCCGCGCGTCCCGCTTCAGGGCATTGACCACCTGCTCGGCGAGACGAATCGGCTCGGGCACGCGGAAGCGCGTCATCGCCAGCACCGAGCGAATGGCCTGATCGAGGCCGATCCGATGCCCCTGCGAGACGTAGACCGGCTTGACACCCTCGCGGGTGCGAACGACCGCCCCCCTGATCCTTCCGTCTATCCTCAGCGGTGTCCAGTCGCCGCGCCGCGGCCCCGGGTCGGCGTGCTCGCCGATCAGCCGTGACTTGGCGCAGCCCACGCTCGGCAGCCCCAGCAGCACCCCCAGGTGGGAGGCCAGGCCGAAGCCCCGCGGATGCGCGATCCCCTGTCCGTCGAAGACCACCATGTCCGGCCGGCGCTTGAGCCTGCGGAAAGCCTGGAGGATCAACGGGCCTTCGCGGAACGAGAGAAAACCGGGGACGTAGGGGAAGCGCGGCCGGCCCGCGGCCGTGGCCGTTTCGAGCACCGCGCCGTCGGAGACCGAGACCAGGACCACGGCCGCCCAGGCGCGCGAGCCGTCGGCCTCATAGGCAAGGTCCGCCCCCGCCACCACGCTCACCCGACGTGGCCCGCCGCTCAGCCTCAGGCGCGCCCGGAAGCGCTCCTGGAGGGCGCGGGCCTGAGCGACGGTGAGGGCGGCCAGCGGAGCGCGGGGTGGTCTCACAGCGGGTAAGAGACGAACTCTTGCGAGATCTCGACGAGGCCGCCGAAGCTGGCGCGCGCCTCGGCGGCCATGGCGTCGGTCTCACCGTGATACTCGGGATCGATGTGGGTGAGGATGAGCCGCCGCACTCCCGCCCGGGCCGCGATGGCGCCGGCCTGGCCCGCTGTCGAATGCGCGCCGAATCGCCCGCGCCCGCGCTCGGCGAACGTGGCCTCGTGAATGAGGGTATCGGCGCCTCGAGCCAGCGACACCACCGCTTCGCAAGGCTCGGTGTCCGAGGAGTAGACAACCGCTCGCCCGGTCTCCCGCACGTCGAAGCGCAGCGCCAGATTCGGCATCCGCCCATGCGCATTGGGCGAGGCGGTCACGGTGAAGGAGCGAGTGGACGCCACGGGAGCGCCGGCGCGCGCCGTCACCGCGTCGAAGGCGATCGGATACATGCCGGGCCGCTCCAGCACCTGGAAGAGACTCAGGAGGGCGCGCAGGGCCTCGACATGCTCCTCGCGGCAGGCGATGCCGAGCGGCGCGGATCGGCCCATGAGGAAGAGGTTCTGAACGAGGGATGGCAGCCCGTAGGCATGGTCGGGATGGATGTGGGTGATGATGACGCGCCCCACGCTCATCGGATCCACCTTCGCGTGGAGAAGCTTCTGGACGGGGCTGCCGCCGCAATCCACGAGGATGGATTCGTCCTGCCCGACGAAAAGGAGGGATGTGGTGTCGCGCTGGAGAGAGGGAACCGCGCCGGACGTGCCCAGGAAGACGAACCGCACGCCCTGATGCTACCGGCTGGACCGCGGCCGATCAAGCCGACGGCGGGCGCCGGATGACCGGCGCCGGACCCGCAGGCCTAGAACCCGATATAGCGGCGCAGGAATTCGAAGCCGCCGAAGACGCCGCCCAGCACGATCAACAAGGAGACGCCGATCGACAGCGCGCGATGCCCGCCGTCGGCCGCGGCCGTTTCGGAGTACTGCTCGTACATTCCCTGGCTCGCCCGGTACTGGCCGGGGTCATGCGCCCCTTCCCGCCGCGGCCGGAGCTCATGCAGGGCTCCCCGTATCCCCTTGTTCTCTGTTGGGGACGGCCGATCGATGCGCGCGTCGAAGATCCGGTCAACGCGAAGCTCTCTGACGTCGAAGGCGGGAGACACCATGCCTTCGACATAGATGTCACTGCCCCGCCCGAAGAGCTCGGTGGGGATGAGGGAGAAGGCTTCAGCGGTCTGGGCCGTCGCCGGGCGATACCGCACGCTCACCGGGGCCTTGGCCGCCATCGCCCGCACCAGCACGCGGCATACCCATGCGGAGAGCTCGGAGTCCCTGAGGGCCCGCTTCGGCTGCCCTCGCCGCAGGAAGGAGAAGAACCCGCCTTCGTCTCGCGCCACGTCTCGAAGCGCTGACATCGCTAACCTCCACCCCTGCCCGCCCGCTGCTCCGGTGGCAGGATCTGACCTGGGAGAATGCCCACCTGGTTACACCGCTCCCTGTCTGCTTCTGAGCAAGCGGAATGCCACTCGACGGCCGGATGAAAACCATCAGAAAGTCGGCCACTTCGGGAACAAGTCGGCGAGAGTCAGCTATAGCGTTTTGACCAAGCCGAGTAGTCCGGGTGACCAAAACGGGCCAAAACGGAGTCGCTCGAGCTGGGACGGCCGAGTCAGGCAGGACGGCTGCGCTTGAGCAGAAGCGGAACCGCAACCAACGCCAGGACGACACCGAGGATGCTCACGAGCTGGGCCACGCGGATCGACGATCCCAGCATGAGCGCGTCCGTTCGCAGGCCTTCGGTGAAGAAGCGGCCGAGGGAATACAGACCTAGATAGGTGAGGAAGAGCGCCCCGGGCGCCCGCGCGAGACGGTCGCGGAAAACCCAGACGAGCAGCGCGAAGACAATCGCGTCCCAGATCGACTCGTAGAGAAAGGTCGGGTGGAAGTACTCGAATTGCGCGTACTCCAGCGGGCGGTGCTGAGGGGAGATGAAGAGCTTCCACGGCAGGTCGGTTGGGGTACCAAAGGCCTCCTCGTTGAAGAAGTTGCCCCAGCGCCCGATGGCCTGGCCGAGAGCCAGGCTCGGCGCGGCGATGTCAAGATAGGTGTGCAGAGGCAGGCGCCGGCGCCACGCGTATGCTCCGCCCACGAGGATGCCGCCCAGCACGCCGCCGTGGATGGCCAATCCGCCTTCCCAGACGGCGAGGATCTTGCCGGGGAACTGCGTGTAGTAATCGAGGTTGAAGGCGACGTAGTAGAGCCGCGCGCCAACGAGCCCGCCGAGCAGCGCGAGCTCCGCCGCCTTGAGCAGGTTCTCCGGGTCGATGCCGCGACGGCGCGCGTCGCGATGCGCCAGCCACAGCCCCAGCCCCATCGCCGTGGCCATGAGAATGCCGTACCAGCGCAGCGTGAGCGGCCCGATCTGCAAGGCGATGGCGCCCGGGGAATGAAACATCAGCGGCGGGTCCGGCATTTGGACCCGAAGGACCCCGTCCTGGACACGGCTTCCCTTATACGGCGGCCAGGGCATTGCTGTCAAATAAAACCGCGATTTTTCGAGGAGAATCGAGCCTAATTTGTTGACCGGCCCCCGACCCTCCGGTATCATCCAAAGGAGCGTCTCTTCGACTTTCAACTCCACAAGGAGGGCCGAGTGCCAGCAACCGGAAGCCTGAATGGCGGCGCTGCGGAGCTTGTCCTCAGCGCCGGACCCGTCGCGAAGTTCGTCCTCGCCGTGCTCGCGTGCTTTTCCATCGTCTGCTGGGCGCTCATCGTCGAGAAGTGGTGGGAGTTCCGGAAGATCCGCCGGGAGTCCATCCGCTTCCGCGAGATCTTCCGCGAGGCGCGCCGCTTCTCCGTCGTGTTTGGCGCCGCGCGGAAGCACCGTGAAAGCCCGTTGGCGCGGCTCTATGTCGCAGCCGGGCAGGAGCTGGTCAACGCGTACGGCAGCGCGGAGAGCGTGGACCACGTGCTCGAGGACCCCGATGAGGGGCTGCCGCAGGAGCGACTGGACGGGGCGTCCAGGGCGCTCCGGCGCGCCGCCGCCGCCGAGGTCGCGCGGATGGAGCGCTACCTGCCCTTTCTGGCGACCACGGCCAGCTCCGCGCCGTTCATCGGCCTGTTCGGCACCGTGTGGGGCATCATGACGTCCTTCCAGAACATCGGCGCCCAAGGCTCCGCCAACCTCGCCGTCGTCGCGCCCGGAATCTCCGAAGCGTTGATCGCGACCGCCGCGGGTCTCGGTGCCGCGATTCCGGCCGTGATGGGCTACAACTTCTTCGTCAACCGGGTCAAGCGCTGGGCCATGGAGATGGAAGGCTTCACGCTCGATCTCCTGAACGCCCTTTCCCGCCCGGCTCAGGCGCCGAAGCTGGCGCGGGTAGGCAAGGATGGCCATTAAGGTCGACACCGCTGAAACCGGTGGGGACAGCGGCTACAAGGTCGCCGCCACGATGGCGGAGATCAACATCATTCCCCTGGTGGACGTCACGCTGGTGCTGCTGCTGATCTTCATGCTCACCGCGCCGTTGATGTACCGGGGAATCGACGTCAATCTCCCGAAGACGCAGGGCAAGCCGACGGCGGTCGAGGAGCGGCTGGTGCTCACGCTGACCAAGGACCAGGCCATTTTTCTCAACGACAAGCCGGTGCAGATGTCCTCCCTCGAGCAGTACCTGCGCGACCAATTCAAGAACCGGCAAGACAAGACGCTCTATCTCCGGGCGGACCAGGCGCTGCAATACGGGTTCGTGGTCGAGACGATGGACCGCGTCCGGCGCTCGGGGATCGAAAAGCTCGGAATGGTGACGGAGCCGACGAAAGGACGATGAGGTCGGCGAGCGTCGCCGGGGGATTGTCCATGGGCTCCCGGCTCGATCCGGCGCTGCGGCGCCTGGGCCCCGCGCTCCGCGAGCGAGAAGTACCGCTGGCGGCGCTCGGCGTCTCTGCGATGGGGCACGCGCTCTTCATCGCGGGCTTCCTGGGCGCGGTGCTCTGGGGCGGCTGGCACACGTCGAAGACCTACGTCGTGAACCTAGTGCCGGCCGTCGCGGCCGTCGGCCACCCGAATGCGCCGGCTGCCTCGCTGCCGACGCGGCCCACGGTGCCGCTCGCCCAGCGCGCGCCGGAGCCGGCTCAACAGCCCAAGGAGACCGCTCCGCGGGAAGCTCCCCGCGAGGCGCGCCAGCTCCCCGAGCCGTCGCTGCCGGCCCCGAGCCTGCCGTCCCGCGCCACGACCATTCGGCCCGGCGAGAAGGAGTTGCCGCCGCTCGGCGGCGCCCGTCCGAGCGTGCGCGGAGAGAAGACTGGTGAGAGCCGTCCCGCGCCGACGGCCTCGCTCGGCCTGCCGAGCGGCTCGCCCACCGGCGCCGGCGCGCTCACGCTCGATGTCTCGGACTTTCCGTATGCCTGGTATCTTAGACAGGTACTCCAAAAGGTGTCGGTCCAATGGCAGAAGCAGAACCAGGTCAAGGACCCTGGCCAGAAGCCGATCATCTGGGTCGAAATCCAGCGGGACGGATCCATCCGCATGCCCAAGATCGACACGACGTCCGGGAATTCCCTCTACGACCAGGCCGCGCTGCGCGCGGTGATGGAAGCCAGCCCCTTCCCGCCGCTGCCCGAAGACTGGTCCAAGCCATCGCTGCGCGTGAAGTTCCGCTTCGAGCTGCTCCAGGGCGCCGGATGATGCGGCATCCGGGCCGGCCGCTCGTCATTCTGATCGCCCTCGCGGTGGCTGCCGCTATCGTCGGTGCCCTACTCACGCCGCTGCCAGCACGCTCACAGCAGTCCGGCGCCGACGTGCTCCTCAATGTCATGGCGAGCGGCGCGAAGAAGCTCAACATCGCCATCCCCGACTTCACCGTCGTCTCGGGGACCGATTCCCAGGGACTGAGCAAGCGCACGCCCCAGGTGGTGGGAAAGGACTTGACGTTCTCGGCGCTCTTCAGCGTCGTGTCGGACATCCCGGCGCCGGCCGCTGACAATCCCGCCGCGCTGAAGGAGCTCTGGGCGAACTTCGCCGCCGCGGGCGCCCACGTCGGGCTGCACGGGCTGCTGCGGCTGCGGAGCGACCGGGCCGAAGCGGAGATGCGCCTCTACGACCTCACATCGCCGGACCAAAGGCTCATCGCGGTCAAGAAGTTCGAGATGCCGGTGGCCCAAGCGCGCCGCCTCGCCCACAAGATCGCCGACGAGGTGGTGTTCCAGTTCAGCGGCGAGCAGGGCATCGCCGACACGAGGATCGCCTACGTGGGATCGGGCTCGGGAAGCAAGGAGCTCTACGCGATGGATTACGACGGCGTGAACGTGGCGCGCGTGACGACCAACGGGTCGATCAACCTGTCGCCGGCGTGGAGCCCGGATATGCGATCGCTCGCGTTCACCTCGTTCATGCGCGGCTATCCCTATCTCTATCGCGTATTCCCCTTCGAGAATCGCCCGGTGCAGCTCCTAGCCGGCTTCGGCACGCTGAACACCGCGCCCGCCTGGAGCCCCGACGGCCGGCTGGTGGCCTTCAGCTCGAACCGGGACGGCAATCCGGAGATCTATGTCCTGACGGTGGCGACGGCGGCGCCCCGGCGATTGACGACCAACCCGGGGATCGACACGGAGCCCTCGTGGTCGCCCGACGGCACTCGCCTCGCCTTCACCTCCGAGCGCGGGGGCGTGCCACAGATCTACGTGATGGACGCTGACGGCTCGAACGTCCGGCGCCTCACCACTACAGGCTTCAACACCCAGCCGCGCTGGTCGCCCAAGGGCGACACGATTGCCTTCACCTCCCGGCAGGGCAACCACGACACCTGGGCGGTGAGCCCGGACGGATCCAATCTCCGGCGTCTGACGGCCGGCCCCGCCGGTAATGAGGCCGCCTCCTGGGCGCCGAACGGGCGTCATCTCGTCTTCCAATCGAGCCGGCTCGGCGGCTTCCAGCTCTTCACCATGCTGGCTGACGGATCTGAGCAGCAGCCGGCCACGCGGAGCGCCGGCGAAGCCACAAGTGCCTCGTGGTCTCCGCGTCTTCCGTGATAGGATTGGGGCGGTGACGTGAACCTCTTCACAGGCACTTATCCGGACGGCATGTTCATAAGGAGGATTCGACCCATGGTGCATCGACGGGGCAGCGCGTTGCTCGTGATTCCCGTGCTGATCCTCACCCTGTTCCTCGTGGGATGCCCCAAGCGACCCGCCACGAGCGGAGCCTCGGCGCCGGCGCCAGGGGCGCCCGCCCCGGCCGGCGGGGCGGCGGCGGTAACGCCTCCGGGGCCCGGGCCCGCGGGCGGAGCGGCGACGACGCCGCCGCGGCCCGGTGAGTTCATGGCCACCGACAATCTCAAGGACATCTACTTCGACTTCGACAAGTACGATGTCCGGCCCGGCGACGCGAAGATCCTCGACGCCAACGCGGCCTGGCTCAAGACCAACCCGAACAACCTGGTGCTCATCGAAGGGCACTGCGACGAACGGGGCACCAACGAATACAACCTGGCTCTGGGTGAGCGGCGCGCCAAGTCGACGATGAACTACCTCGTGGGGCAGGGCGTCCAGGCGAACCGGATCACCATCATCTCGTATGGCGAGGAGCGCCCGGTCTGCGCCGAGCACAACGAAGCGTGCTGGGCGAAGAACCGCCACTCGCACTTCCTGGTCAAGGCACGGTAGCCTGGCGCGAGCGGAGCTCGTGATGTGGCATGTCGTGAAGGGGAGCCGATGGCTCCCCTTCATGGTTTTTCCCCTCCTGTTCGGGGCCGTCGTGGTGACCGGCGGTTGCGCCGACGTCTCCGAGCAGGCCATGCAGCAGGATATTGCCCAGCTCAGGCAGGATCTCAATGCCCTGACCCTGGCCGTTCATCGCGGGCGCGGCGACACCGAGACGGTGCTGGGCCAGCTCGAGAGACGCACGCGCGAACAGGCGGGCGAAACCGCCAGGCAGATCGCCGATCTTGGCGCGCGCCTCGACGCGCTTTCCACCGAAGTGGCCCGCGTGTCGGCGCGTCTCGACGAGATCTCCCAGCGGCTCGACAGCCTGAGCCGGCAGTCTCCAGGGGGCGGCTCGCCTCGCGGAGGCGGCTCCTCCCAGGCCCCCGCGCCGTCGCCTGCCCAGCCGGCCACCGGCGGACCCAGCGCTCAGGAGAGTTTTCAGGCGGCCTACCAGGATTTCAGCAAGGGCCTCTACCCGCTGGCCATCTCCGGCTTCCGCGAGTTTCTCAGGCGATTCCCCGACTCTCCTCTCGCCGACAGCGCCCAGTACTGGATAGGCGAGGCGTACTTCAGCATCGCGCGCGCGGGCGCGACGGCCGGGCGGGCGGACAAAACAAAAGAAGCGCTCGAGCAGGCCGTGCAAGAGTACCGAAAGGTGATCGTGAATTACCCGCGCGGAAGCAAGGTTCCAACCGCCCTCTACAAGGAGGCGCTGGCCCTGCTGGAGCTCAAGCAGACGGCCCTGGCCCAGTCCCGGCTACAGTATCTCCTCGATCATTTCCCTCAGGCCGAAGAGGCGCCCCTCGCGAAAGAGAGGCTGGCGGCACTGAAGCAGTAGCGGGAGCAGCGGGAAGCCGGCAGGCGCTGGACTTACGATTCGTCGGTCTGGTCGGGATTGAACACCCAGATCACCGTCACGTCGTGATCCGGGTTCGAGTAGACCATCACGCCGCGATGCGGATCCGAGCTCGACACGTCCTGGACGACAACGGGACTCGCCCAGGCCGCGCCCGGCACTGCCACCTCGCCGCCGGGCCAGAACGAGAGCGTGAGGGCGAAGACGCCCGCCATGACGCCGCCCAGCGCGAGCCTTGGATGCCCCCAGAATGGCTTCCAGATCGGCAGCCACCACGGCTCCCTGAAGGGCTCGGGATGCTCCCTTACGATCCGGGTCCGGACGCCGGACCAGAATCGGGACCACTCTGGATCGGCGGGAGCCGGGAGGCTGTTC
>Ga0137368_10000613_pt1 | contig 35028 bp, 30 predicted proteins | sample SagtaG_13_FD_104917 | JGI IMG/M metagenome (GOLD analysis project Ga0137368, IMG submission 104917) | Vadose zone soil microbial communities from Sagehorn Ranch, Mendocino, California, USA - Sage1_L_100_16 metaG | ecosystem: Environmental > Terrestrial > Soil > Vadose zone | place: USA...
ATACATCCCGTCTCCCATTTCTGTGACGGGCGTGCCGACTATGACGGGCTCGCCACCGGCCGGATCGCCGTTCACGCTCATCGACCCGCTCATGCCCTGCGCGATCAGGTCGAGGCCCGCCAGGTCCGCGTACGGGCTTGCTTCCCCGAACCCGGAGATCGAGCAGTAGACGAGGCGAGGGTTGATCTCGCGCACCGTCTCCCAGTCACAGCCAAGCCTCTTCATGACGCCGGGCCGATAGTTTTGCACGAGCACGTCGGCGGTTCGGACCAGGCGGTAGAACAGCTCCCGCCCACGCTCTTGCTTCAGGTCGACGGTCAGTCCTCGCTTGTTTCGATTGACGACCAGGAAGTGGCCGTTCTCGCTTTTGTAGGCTGGCGAGCCATCGGAAATGTGGCTGTCCGAATCGGGACCTTCGACCTTGATGACGTCGGCGCCCAGGTCGGCGAGCAGCAATCCACAAAATGGCCCGGCGAGCGCAACCGTGCAATCTAGAACGCGGATCCCAGTCAGCGGTCCCCGCATTACGGCTCGCTCCGAAAACGCCACCCGCTCACTCGAGCCAGAACTGCTCCTCGCGCCAGTACGACGCAAACATCGGCGGCATGCAATCGGCTCGTTTACTGAGGGGCCTCAGCCGGCGTGGCGGCGCCGCCCGGCTTTGTCGGGATCTGGGTGGCCGCCGCGCCCGGCCCGCTGGTGGCGGGCCCCGGCGCCGGCTGGCCGGGTCGACAGGCCACAGACAGCAGCGTCGCCGAAGTCTCCGCCGCGAGCAGTCCCGGCCAGCGCGCACACAGCTGCCCCCGCGACGCTCGTCCACGCCACATCGCGATGCCTCTCCTATCCTGGTGGCCGGCATTGTAGACCCCCTTGTCATCTCGAGACGTCATCCTGACCGACGCGAAGGATCTCGGTCCTGAAACTGGCGTTCTGGGCGCGGCCCGCGGATAATCGCGCTGACAGCCAGCGTGCGGAGGTGAGCAGATGCGTGAGGCCTGGACAACGATGACGCGTCGGGCATTTCTAGCCCGGCTCGGTGGGCTCGGGGCGCTGGGCCTGATGTCGGCCTGCCAGCCCAGCGGACCACCTGGGGCGGCCAAGTTGACCAGCGGACCCATCACCGAGCCCACGGCTGCGCCGGCGATCGTCCCACCAACGGCCGTCCCGGCCCAGCCAACTTCTGCCATCCCGCCGCCGCCGAAGACGACGGTCAAGCGCGGCGGGCAGCTTCGCATCGCCCAGACCAACGACTTCGTCTCGATGGACCCGATTCACGCCAGCGGTCCAACCGCGCGGACCTGTTACGACTGGCTGCTGGCCTGGCGGCCGAACGCGCAGGGCCAGTACACCGTCGAGCCGAAACTGGCAAAGTCGTGGGAGACCTCCGGCAACAAGGTCATCTTCAAGCTCCGCGAGGGCGTCAAGTTCCACGACGGCTCTGACCTCAATGCCGATGCGGTCGTCTGGAACCTGAAGCGGATGGTCCAGAACCCAAAGAGCTTCGCGGCCAACTATTTGGCGGCTGTCGACAAGGAGAACCCGGCCCAGGCGGTCGATTCACTGACGGTGCAGCTCAACTTGACTCGGCCGAGCGCGGCGGTCCTCAGTTCGTTGAGCGACGCGAACGGGAACACGGCGATCGTCTCGAAAAAGGCCGCTGACGAGAAGGGCGAGGAGTGGCTCAAGACCAATCCCGTTGGGAGCGGGCCCTATCGGTTCGTTAGCTGGGGCTCCGGCGACAAGCTCGTGGTTACGAAGAACGAGAACTACTGGGCGATGGGGTTGGACGGCAAGCCGCTGCCCTACACCGACGGGATCACCTATCGGGTCATCATCGAGGCCTCGACCCAGTTCACGGAGATGCGTGCCGGGACAAGTGACTTCATCGAGAACGTCCGTGGCCGAGACGTGCCGGCGGCCAAACAGATCACGCACGCCAACTACGTCGAGTCCCCCTTCAACGGCGTCAAGCGCCAGTATTTCGTCAACTCCCTCAAGCCGCCGTTCATGGACAACCTGAAGCTGCGCCAGGCGGTCCATCACGCCATCGATCGGGATTCGATGGCCAGGGCGCTTGGCGCCGGGCTGGGCATCCCGCTGCCCTATGAGTTCGTCCCGGGCGCGATCGGGTACGACACCTCGGTGCCGTACTACGAGTTCAACCTGGACAAGGCGAGGGCGTTGATCAAAGAGTCGGGCGTGCAGCTTCCGCTCGAGGTGCGTTTGACCGCCCACTCGCGCGAGGTCGACCAGCAGCAGGCGCAGCTCATCCAGGCGATGCTCGACAAGATCGGTGTCAAAATCAACATCGACATCGTCGAGCGGGTCGCCTGGGGCGAGAAGGTCCGCATCCAGAACGACTTCGAGATGGCGAGCCGCCAGAGCGGCGTGGCGGTGGATCCAACCGACGATCTACTGGTCACCTGGGCCGAAGGCGGCAATTCGGCCTATCATCGGGCCAAGGTGGCCGGTCTGATCGACACCCTCAACCAGGCCGATGCCGAATACGACCTGAAGAAGCGCCAGGAGCTGTTCGTCAAAGCCCAGCAGCTCATGCACGAATCGGCCTGGTTCGGGTACATGTGGTTCGAGACGGGCAACTTCCTTGTCCACAAGCGAATCCAGAACTTTCCGGCCGTGTGGGGCTCTTGGCGCGAGTGGGAATGGTGGATAGACGAGTAGACGAAGCTGTCAGCCATCAGCTATCAGCAGCCAGCCCTTTCGCACCGTCTGCTGACAGCTGATGGCTGACGGCTGACAGCTTGGAGGACTCGCATGAAGATCACCGGCATCACGACCGAAGAGTACCGCTGGCCGCGCCACAAGCCGATCACCAACGGGAAGCATACGTACACCCACTCTGGGCTGGGGCTGGTTAAGATCGAGACCGATGAGCCGATCACCGGCATCGGGCTGGGTGGGACCGGCCTGGTCGGGCGGGCGACCATCGAGTACCTCAAAAAGGAGCTGATCGGCGAGGACCCGATCGACGTCGAGCGGCTTTGGCACAAGATGTGGGTGCCCAAGCTGGTCGGCCGCCGCGGCCTGACTACCCGCGCGATCAGCGCGATCGACATCGGGCTGTGGGACATCCGCGCCAAGGTTGCGGGCCTACCGCTGTACAAGCTGCTCGGTGGGTTCCGCGATCGAGTCCCAACCTACATCGCGGGCGGGTATTACGAGGAGGGTAAGGGACTCAACGAGCTCGCCCAGGAGATGCAGGACAACGTGGAGATGGGCGCGCGGGCCGTCAAGATGAAGGTCGGCGCCGTCCCGATGCGTGAGGATGTCGAACGGGTGAAGGTGGCGCGAGAAGCGGTCGGGCCGGACGTGAAGCTGATGGTCGACGCTAACTGCGCCTACCGCTACTACGAGGCGATCCAGCTTGCCAGGCGGATCGAGGAGTACGACATCTTCTGGTTCGAGGAGCCCGTTGCGCCGGACGACTACGAGGGCCACCGCAAGCTGGCCGAGGCCACCAGCATCCCGATCGCGACCGGGGAGAACGAGTACACCCGCTACGGCTTTCGTGACTTGATCGAGCACAACGCGGTAGCGATCCTGAACGCCGACGCCAAAGTGTTGGGGGGTGTGACTGAGTTCATGAAGGTGGTCGCGCTCGCCCAGGCGCACGACCTGGACATCGCCCCGCACGGCTCACAGGACATTCACGTGCATCTTGTCTCGGCGATCGCCAACGGGCTGATCCTGGAGTTCTACCGTGACTCTGTCGACCCGATGTGGGGCAAGATGTACCATCACACGCTGCGCCTCAACGACGACGGCACCGTCAGCCCGCCCAACGTCCCCGGCATCGGAGTCGACCCCAACTACGAGGCCCTGGAGCCCTATCGAATAGCGTGACCGGACCAACCTATCTTGTCATCCTGAATTTTTCATTGTCATCCTGAGCGAAGCGAGGGATCTCATGCTTCCCGACGGGCGATCCAGACTCTACCTATGGACCGGCATGTTCGCGTAGGCCAGGCAGGGTAGCTCACGAGCTTGAGTGGATGCGGATTCGGTTTTGGGGCACGCGTGGCTCGCTAGCCAAGCCGGGACCGACGACGCTGCGGTACGGCGGTAATACCGCCTGCGTCGAAGTGCGGATGGCCGACGGCACGCTTGTCGTGCTGGACTGTGGGACCGGCTCGCATGAGCTGGGTCAGCAGCTCGTCGCGTCGGATGAGCAGCCCGTACGCGGGCATCTGTTGATAACCCACACCCACTGGGACCACATTCAGGGCTTCCCATTCTTCGCGCCGCTGTTCGTGCCGGGCTATGAGTGGGACGTTTATGCGCCTGGTTGCCTGGGCCAGCGGCTCGAGAGCGCGCTGGCCGGCCAGATGGAGTATGCGTACTTCCCGGTCAGCCTCGCGCAGCTGGGCGCGACGATTCGCTACCACGATCTCCTGGAAGGCAGCTTCGAGATCGGCGACGTCCGCGTCACGACCCACTACATGGGGCACCCCGGTCTCGCGCTCGGCTACCGGCTCGAGGTGGGTGGGGTCGCGCTGGTCTACGCTGTCGATCACGAGCCGCACGCGCGCTGCCCGCCCGGGCCGGCGGGCTCGACGACGGCGACCACGATTCACTGGGAAGACCGGCGCCATGTCGAATTCCTGGCCGGAGCGGACCTGGTGATCCACGACTCCCAGTACACGTCCGAGGAATACCCGAAGCGGGTCGGCTGGGGCCACAGCCCGGTTGAATGGGTGGTCGACTACGCCAGCGCGGCCGGTGCGAAGCAGCTGGCGTTGTTCCACCACGACCCCATGCGCGACGACGATTCGCTCGATCTGGTGCTGGAAGCGTGCCGCCAGCGGGCGGCCGCCGTCGGCAATCTGGAGGTGTTCGCTGCCGCCGAGGGACAGGTCGTCGAGCTGCCGGAGCGGGCGACCTCCGCGCCACCGAAGCCGGCGGCCGCGGCCGCGGTTGACGTTCCCGACGGCGTTTCGAGTGAGCAGCCCTGTGTCCTGATCTGCGACGATGATCCGAACGTCGTCCGCCTCCTGGCCGCGACGTTGCGCCATGAGGGACTGCGGCTGGTGGTGGCCAATGACGGCGAGTCGGCGCTCCGAATGGCGCGCGCCGAGCGGCCGGCGCTCGTGCTGCTCGACTGGCGGATGCCGGGCACCGACGGCCTGGAGGTCTGCCGGGCGCTGCGAGCGGAGGACGACCCGCGCCTGCGCGACGTGCCCGTAGTGCTGGTCACAGCCCAGACGGGGCCCGAGAGCACGGCCGCCGGCTTCGAAGCTGGGGTCACCGACTACCTGACCAAGCCATTCACTCCGCCGCATGTCAGGGCCCGCGTCCGCGCCTGGCTGCTCCGCGCTGGGGCGGGCAGCGCACCGGAGAGATGACGCTCGGACCGCCCGCGCTCGCCAGCCTGCGCAGCCGCCTGTTGTCGCTCGTGCTGCTGGCGGTCGTTCCGGCCCTGGCTCTGACCGTCTACACCTATCTCGAGGAGCGCGAGCTCGAGAAGGCACGGGTGAGGGAAGATGCGCTGCGACTGGCCCGGCTGGCATCAGATGACCAGGCGCAGCTCGTCCAGGGCGCGCGACAGCTCCTGGTCGCCCTGGCCCAGCTTCCTGAGGTCCGCGGCGGCGATCCGGCCGCTTGCAGCGCACTCTTCGCCCGCCTACTCGAGCAGTTCCCGTCCTACGCGAACCTCGGCGTGATCGGTCCGGATGGCACCAGCTCGTGCGATGCGCTTTCGAGTGGCCCAACGTTTCTCGGCGACCGAGGATACTTTCGCCGCGTGGTCGAATCGCTCGACTTCGCGGTCGGCGAGCACCAGATCGGTCGACTGACCAGAAAGGCCACCCTCAACTTTGGCTACCCCGTCCTCGACGACGCCGGACGCGTGCGGGCGGTCGTGTTCGTCGCGCTGGACCTCGAATGGCTCAACAGATACGCCGCTCAGGCCGAACTGCCCCCGGGCGCCACGCTGTTGGTGGTCGATCGCAACGCGACAGTCCTGGTTCGCTATCCGGATTCGGAGCGATGGGTCGGCCAGACTGCGCAGGACTCGCCGTTTCTGGGGGCCATCTCCGGCGGCGAGGACGAAGGGACGGTCGAAGCCCGCGGGATAGACGGTGTCGAGCGGCTGTACGCCTACACGCGGCTGGGTGGCCCGTCGAGCGCGGATGCCTACGTGAGCGTCGGCGTGCCCACCAGCGTGGCCTTCGCGGAGGCCGACCGTAAGCTCGTCAGAAACTCGGCCGCGCTCGGCCTGGTTGGCCTGCTGACGTTAGTGGCGGCCTGGGTCGGCGCCGATTTGTTCATGTTGCGCCGGGTCAACGCGCTCGTTCGGGCGACCAGGCGGCTCAGCGAGGGTGACCTCCGTGCTCGGACGGGGCTGCCCTACGGTCGTGGCGAGCTGAGCCAGCTCGCGCGCGTGTTTGACGATATGGCGGCCGGGCTCGAAGCCGCCGAGCAACGGAGGGCTGAGGACGCGGAGCTGCGTCGGCAGAACTTCGAGCTGGAGCAGCAGAACCTCAGCATCAAAGAAGCGAACCGCTTGAAAGGCGAGTTCGTCTCGATGGTCTCGCACGAGCTCAAGGCGCCCATCACCTCGATTCGCGGCTACGTGGACCTACTGCTCGAAGGTGAAGCGGGCCGCCTGTCGGCGGAACAGCGCGAGCACCTGACCATCGTCAGCGAGTCCACCGCTCGGCTCTTGAGCCTGATCGACGATCTGCTCGATCTGGCGCGGATCGAGGCAGGCCGCATCGAGCTCCACGAGTGTGCGCTGGACTTGGGTCGCCTGGTCCGTGGGGTGGCCGGGTCGATGCGGCCGTTGATGGAGGCGAAGGGTCAGCAGCTCGCGCTCGACGTAGCCGATCCGCTGCCGGCCGCCTGGGCGGACGCTGACCGGGTGACGCAGGTCCTGACCAACCTGGTCTCCAACGCCCACAAATACACCCCCCCAGGCGGGCGGATCTCCGTGGCCGCCCGGGCGGCAGATGGCCGGCTCGTGGTGGACGTTCGCGACACTGGGATGGGGCTCTCGCCCGACGAGCAGGCCCACCTCTTCACTCAGTTCTTCCGGTCTCGGAGCGCCGCGGCGGAGGGGATCAGCGGGACCGGCCTGGGCCTGGCGATTGCCCGTTCGCTGGTCGAGCTGCACGGCGGCCAGATCACCGTCTCCAGCGCTCCCGGACAGGGCTCGACGTTCAGCTTCACGCTGCCGGCGGCGCCTGCGTGAATCCCGCCCAGCCCAGCGCCCTGGCGGGATCGACGGGACTAGTCTCTGCGCTCTACGGGTTGCGTACCCGTGAACAGAGGTCGTGGACCGTGCAGCGACTCGGACCACATAAGGGAGGAACCAATGCAGGTCGGTGTTAGCGTCCCTAACTTCAGCCGATTGGGTACGCGCGAGGCAGTGGTCGAGATCGCCCAGCAGGCTGAAGCGCTGGGCTACGACTCGATCTGGACGACCGACCACGTGATGGTGCAGAAGGGCCAGGAGATTCCGTACGGCCACATCCTCGAAGCGCTGACCACCCTTAGCTACCTGGCCGCGTTGACCCAGCGCGTTCGGCTGGGGACATCCGTGATCGTGTTTCCCCAGCGCAACCCGGTCCTGGTGGCCAAGGAAGCGGCAACCCTGGACCAGCTCAGCGGCGGCCGCTTGATCCTCGGGTTGGGAGCAGGCTGGAACGAGCGCGAGTTCGCGTCCCTGGGCGTCGACTTCCACGATCGTGGGCGGCGCCTGGATGAGTACATCGGCGTGCTGCGTGAGCTGTGGACAGCCTCTGAGCCACGCTTCGAGGGCCGCTACGTCGCTTTCTCCGACATCCTCTTCTCGCCCCGCCCGATGCAGCCAAACGGGCCGCCGATCTGGCTCGGCGGCGGCAGTCCGGCAGCGCTGCGGCGGGCCGCCCGGTTGTGTGACGCCTGGCACCCAGTCGGCATCGGCGTGGCCCGCTTCGCCGACGGCATGCGGCGGATCGCGGAGCTGGCGAACGGACGCCAGGTGGTCGGCTCGCTGCGCATCAACACGGCGATCGGCCGAACCTTGCCCGAGGTGTGGACGGCCTCCGGCCAGGTCCAGGAGACACTGTCCGGCTCGGTGGACGAGGTGGTCGCGAGGATCAAAGAGTACCAGGCGGCCGGCCTGAGCTACCTGGTGACCTATCTGAGCGACATGCGCCGCTTCGCAGCCGAGGTCCGGCCGGCGCTGCTGTAGGGGCACGGCATGCCGTGCCTCTACGGGACCCCTCCTCAGGTCGCCTGGCCCTCCAGGTCCGCCAGCGTCTCGCGCGCCACGGCGGCCGCGCCCTCCTTGTCGTCGGGCGCCAGCGTGCCGTCTAGCACGGCGCTCAACAATCGGTCCTTGATCGGCTTGATCCACGGCCCGGGTCCCCGTCCGAACAGCGCCATCAGCTCGTGGCCGTCGAGCGGACTGGACAGCCTCTCGACATCCTCACGGGCCCGGATCTCGGCTACTCTGGTCTCGAGGGCCGTCACCCGCCGCGCGGCGGCGCGCATCTTTTCCGGACGGCGAGTGGTGACGTCGGCCCGCGACAGGACGAGGAGGTCCTCCAGGGCCGGCCCGGCCTCACGCATGAAGCGGCGGACGGCCCCGTCCGTCCAATCCTCGTCGTAAGAGTTGGCCCGCTGGTGCATGCGCACCAGCGTACAGACCCGCTCGATCGTCCGCCGGTCCAGGTGCAGGCCGGCCAGGATCCGAGCCGCCATCTGCTCCCCCACCCGCTCGTGGCCGAAGAAATGGACCTGGCCGTTCTCGACGCTTCGCGTTCGCGGCTTGGCGATGTCGTGCAGCAGGGCTGCCCAGCGCACCGCCAGGACGGGCGGGCTGCGGTCGACGACCTGGAGCGTGTGCTCGAAGACGTCCTTGTGGCGGTAGCGGTCCTCCAGCATCCCGCGCATGGCCAGCAGCTCGGGGATGATCTGGCGCATCAGGCCGAGGTCGCACAGCAGCCTGATTCCTCGCGTCGGGGGACCAGCCAGCAGCAGTTTGTGCATCTCCTGGGCGATGCGCTCGCGGCTGATCTCCGCGAGCCTGTCGGCCTCTTCGACGATCGCCTGGCGAGTGGCTGGCTCGATTTCCAGCCCGAGCTGGACAGCCAGACGGACCGCGCGCAGCAGCCGCAGCGGGTCCTCGGCGAAGCGCTCGGCCGCGCAGCCAACCGCCCGGATCAGACGCGCCTTCAGGTCGGCCTGGCCGCCGAACGGATCGACCAGCTCCCCGCTGCGGACGTCCTGGGCGATGGCGTTGACGGTGAAGTCGCGCCGACTCAAGTCGCCGTAGAGCGAGTGGCCGAACTCGACGTCAGGCTTCCTCGACCCTGGCTGATACCGCTCGGAGCGGTAGGTGGTCACCTCGACGAGGCAGTCGCCGAACCAAGCGCCGATCGTCCCGAACTTCTCGCCGACGGCGAAGATGCTGTCTGCCCCGGCCCGCCGTAGCAGGGTCTTGACCTGCCGGGGTCGGGCGTCGGTGGTGAAGTCCAGGTCCGGACTTGGTCTGCCGAGCAACAGATCGCGGACGGACCCACCGACCAGATACAACGCCTTCCCAGCCGAGGAGAAGGCGTCGGCAAGGGCCGGGGTCGGATCAGCAGAGGGGGGGCCGGGAGGGGCGTGCATCGGCGTGGGCTGGGCTCGGCCTGTTCGATATGGTCGGCGGCGAGCGCCCGCAACGGCTCAGGGTGGGCAGGAGAGGACTCGAACCTCCGACCCCCACGATGTCAACGTGGTGCTCTAACCAGCTGAGCTACCTGCCCTGAACTGACCCTAGTATAGCGCGGGCCGGGAACGAGTGGTAGAGGCGTGCGCTCGAAGGGATTGAACCCGTGCGCTCCGATGCGGGATATTGATCCCATGAACGTCTCGCGCCGCACCCGCAACGCCGAGATCGCGATGCTCCTGGAGGAGATCGCCGACCTCCTGGAGATCGACGGTGAGGACTCGTTTCGGGTCAACGCCTACCGGGCCGCCGCTCGACGCATCGAGAGCTGGCGCGAGCCGATCGAGCTGCTGCACGCCGAAGGGCGGCTGCGCGACGTGCCTGGGGTTGGCCCGGCCCTCGGGCAGAAGATCGCCGAGTACCTGTCCACGGGCCGTCTGGCGTACGTCGAGCGGCTCCGAGGAAAGTTCCCGCCCGGGCTGGTCGAGCTGCTCCAGGTGCCCGGCCTCGGACCGCGCAAGGCTCGCCTGGTCTACGACAAGCTCGGGGTGACCAACCTCGCCGAGCTCGAGGCGGCCGCGCGGGCGGGCCGCCTGCGTGACATCCCCGGGCTGGGCGAGAAGACCGAGCAGAACCTGCTCACGGAGATCGAACGGCTGCAGCAGCGCGGCGCGCGCCACCAGCTCGGGGCGGCCCTGGCCGTAGCCGAGGAGCTGCTGGCCAGCCTGCGCGAATGCTGGGCCGTGGCGCGGGCCGACTACGCTGGCAGCCTGCGGCGCATGCTCGAGACGATCGGCGACATCGACATCCTGGTCGCCTCGGCCAGCCCGGACCAAGTCGAGCGCTTCTTCCTGGGCCTCGGCCAGGTGCGCGACGTGCTCAGGCAAGGCCCGTCCAGGACCAGTGTCATCGTCCGGGATGGCTTGCAGGTCGACCTTCGGGTCGTCGAGCCGGACAGCTGGGGCAGCGCGCTCCAGTATTTCACCGGCTCCAAGGAGCACAACGTCCGCCTGCGCGAGCTGGCCGTCAAGCGCGGCTGGACCTTGAACGAGTACGGCCTGTTCGAGCAGGAGGGCGGCAAGCGGCTGGTCGGCGCGGACGAGGCCGACGTGTACGAGGCGCTGGGTCTACAGTGGGTCCCGCCGGAAATGCGCGAGAACCTGGGCGAGATCGAGCTGGCGGCGGCCGGGAAGCTGCCGCGACTCCTGGAGGAGGGCGACATTCGGGCCGACCTGCACGTCCACAGCGACTGGACCGACGGCGGCAGCTCGGTCGAGGAGATGGCCCGCGCCGCCATGGCACGCGGACGCGAGTACATCGCCCTGACCGATCATAGCAAGTCGCTCGCGATGGTTATGGGGCTGTCCGAAGAGCGGGTCGACGAGCAGCGGGCCCTGGTCCAGCGCCTGAACAAAAAGCTGGCACCCTTCCGGATCCTGCACGGGACGGAGATGGACATCAAGCTCGACGGCCAGCTCGACTATGAGGACGAGACTCTGGCTGGCCTGGAGTATGTCTCGGCCTCGGTCCACACCGGCATGAACCAGGGCCGCGAGGTGATGACCGGGCGGGTGCTGCGCGCGCTCGGCAACCCCTATGTCGCCACCCTGAACCATCCCCACGGGCGGCTGATCGGCTCGCGGGTCGGCTATGAGCTGGACATGGACGCCGTCATCCGCTGCGCCGCCGAGCGCGGCGTCGCGATCGAGATCAACTCCCAGCCCGCGCGGATGGACCTGGACAGCTTCTGGGCTCGCCAGGCCCGCGACGCTGGCGTTAAACTGGCCATCAATACTGACGCGCACTCCGTCCGCGGCTTCGACGCGCTGCGCTTCGGGGTCGGCATCGCCCGCCGCGCCTGGCTTGGCCCAGAGGACGTCCTGAACACCCTCACGCTAGAGGACCTGCTCGCCCACCTGGCGACGCGGCGGCCAGGAGCGACCCCTGGCCCCTGACCCCCGACCCCTTTCATCCCCCGAAGCTGCGGGCGGTGGCCTCGACCGCCTGGTCGGGCTGTTTGAAGCGGCCCGCGCGGTATTCCTCGAACACCTGGCGGCAGGCGATCAGAGCATCCCAGGACGTCGGGAAGCCGGCCAGCAGGCCGACCTGCAGGATCACCTCGACGATCTCCTGTTCGGCCGCGCCGTTGTTCAACGCGCCGACCAGGTGAACGCGGAGCTGGTTGGGGCGATGCAGCGCGGTCAGCGCGGCGATGCTGATCAAGCTGCGGGTCTTGCGGTCGGGCGCCGGCGCGCCGCGCGTCCACAGGTCGCCGTACAAATGCGACACGATCTGGCGCTCGAGGTCGGGCGCAAGCTGGCAGAGGCGGTCCAGGATCTCGCCGCCGTATTCGGCGCCCCAGACTTCAAGGATTAGGCTGCGGCCTAGATCGTAGCGCTCGCTTTCGTCCAAGGCCTGCTCCCGGGATCAGCCGCGCCGGCGTGAGGTGAGCCAACGATAGCACACCGCCAGCGCGGCGCCGGCGCTGAGCACGACCAGAGAGGGCGCGTAGCGGGCCTCGGCGAACACATGCGGGTTCACACCGAAGCCGGGCAGCGTGCTGGGCGTGCCCAGCGCCCAGGGCAGTTCGATCAGGAGGCGAGCGGCCGCCGGAGCCACCAGGATGACGAGGAAGCCGATAACCATGGCCAGGCCGATCACCAGCTCGATCGCCGCGAGCAGATTGTCACGCCGCATGGCAAATCTCCGGGCGTTCAACGTTGCGCGTTCAACGTTCAACGCTCGACGTTGAACGTTGAACGACGTTACCCGGCTAACGCGACAGCCGGTAGACCTGTCCGGGCCTGGCCTGAAACGTCACGACGCCGCCTCGCTCAGAAAGCTTAGCGCTTTCCGCCGGGTCGTCGCTCTCCAGGGCCCAGCCTCTGGCTCCACCTCCGCCGACCAGGCTCGCCAGCCTCAGCTCGACCCCGGCTGGGGCAGTCGCGCTCAGCTGCACGGCCCGGGGTTGCGCCCAATTCACAAAGAGCTGGTTGGGACCCTGGCCGAGCAGACGGGCCTCCGAGGGCTGGCCGCAGCCGCCGCCGATCAGGAGCGCCGCGTCGGCGCGGAACAGGTAGCACGGACCCCCACCTTCGTTCTGAGACAGCTCGAGCGAGCCAGGCCCGCCCCCGCCGGCGAGGTAGCGCGCCAGGCCGGCCGTCGCGTAGGCCAGCGGCTTCGGCGAGCCGTCCATTCGAAAGATGCCCATGCTGTCTGTAGCCTCGCGGGTGTCGGTCAGCATCCACTTGACGCCGCCGGCGAAGCTGTCGGCCAGGAGCTGAAGGAAGATAGCCGTCTCTTCGACGGCCGCTTGAGCCTCGCCCAGCTCAGCGGTGCGGTGACCGAACTCGCCCAGCAGGATCGGCTTCCCGGGGAAGATGGCTCGCAGCGCGCTCAGGCTGCGCCGATGGTCGGTCAGCCCACCCAGACCCGGCGGCGGATAACGATGGTGGCTGAGAAAATCGAGACGTCGGTTGGCTGGCAGGGCCTCCAGCAGCGGATCGTTGTGGCCGACGGTGATCGGCTTCGTCGGGTCAGCCTCGCGCAGGAGCCGGACCTGAGGCTCCAGCCAGGCGTCATAGGTCGCGTTGAGCGCCTCGAGGAACGTCGCCCAGCGGGCCGCCTCTGGCGAGCTGAAGTACTCCAGGTCAGTGCGCCCGCGAGCCTGGGCCCAGGCCGATGCCTCGTGCGCCAGCTCGTAGGAGAGCAGCCAGTTGTTGTGATAGTAGTACGCCTCGTCCTCAGAGAATCGCTCGGGAATGGCCAGCGGACCGCGCTGGCCCTCGTCGGTGAGCCGGAAGGCGTTGATGTAATGGCGGGCAGCGCGCTCACCGTAGGCCTCGACTAGCGCGCTACTCAACAGCGGAGGCCGCTGGCCATCCGGGTACCTCGCCGACTGAAGCGTCCAGAACGTCGGCTCGTTGCGAAGCTCGTAGGCCAGGACTGCCGGGTGGCCCGCGTAGCGGCGGGCGATGCTGCTCGAGACGCGCGCTACGTCGCTGACCCGCCGCTCGTCATAATCGCCGAACGTGACGATCAGCCGGAGTCCGGACTGGGCCGCGAGATCGACCACGGCGTCCAGTTTCCACCAGCCGTCCTTTCTGATGTCGTGGAGCAGCTCGCGCTGGACGAAGATACGCAGGGTATTCAGGCCGGCCCCCGAGGCGCGCTGGAAATCAGCCGCGACCAGAGCGGGATCGAAGCGATCGTCGGCCCACCCGGCCCAGTATTCGCCGCGCCAAGACAGCTCGGCTGGCCCCTGGTAACTGGCGCCGATCACGAAGATGGGCTGGCCGTCTGGCCCCGTGAGGCGGCCATCCCGCGCGGGCGGTCGGCGCTGGCGTTGGCCGGCCCCAGCAGACTTCCAATCAGCAGCGCCAGCCAGAAGGCGCGCAGCCCGCCCATCCCCCGTGCCCCCGAACACAGCTGCAACAGTATGCCGCCGATTGCAACGAAAGCGTCGCCATGCGGCGGGTACCACCGTTCTCAACGGACGACCAGACGTAAGGTGACGATCAACACCAGCACACGAAGGCACCCAAGACGATCGGATCGGGCCTTTGTCTCCTGCGTCTTGGTGGTAGCTTCCCGTCCGCGGCCCTACGTCCTGTTCAGCGCGGGCAGGCTCATGACCAGAGCGCTGCCAAGGATCGCCGTGGCCACAGCGCTGAACAGCACCGCCTCAGGCGCGCCGACGGCGCTGGCCAGGAGGCCGGCGCTCAGACCGCCCAGACTGCTCAAGCCGATCGTCGCGGTGGTGTTGAGGGCAATCACGCGGCCGCGCAGCTCGCTCGGTGCGCGCAGCTGAAGGACGGTCTGGCCAATGGCCGCCAGCCAGGTCTGCGAGGCGCCGGTCCCACAGAGGAGAAGCAGGGCCAGAGGAAGCTCGCGCGAGACGGCGAAGCCGGCCAGCGTGGCGGCGAAGGCGAGCAGCGTGGCGAGGATGGCTGTTCGCGGACGCCCCACCCGGCCGAGCGCGGCCAGGCCGAAGGCGGCCAGCAGGGCCCCCGCGCCCGGGGCGGCCAGCAGCAGGCCGTAACCCTCCGGGCCCGTGTCCAAGACATCGATCATAGCGCCCCTCTCCCTGGGCACTGTGCGAGCGGTTGGGGTGAGGGCCGGTTGCCGACCCTCCGGTCAGTGGCGCATAGTCAGGTGGGTGTCTGTGTCGCCAGCGCGGGCGCCCAAACTATCGCGGCCGGCCGTTCCTGAACGGGGCACCGTGGGTATGCCTGACTCCCAGATCGTCGAGATTCTGGCTCCCGACGGGATCATCATCCGCCCGATTCCGGGCGTCGTCTCTGCGGGCCTCATGAGCGTGGTCGTCGGCGTCATCCCGCCTCAGGCGGACGACTATCGAGTCCACTTTCATTATTCCCTCGAGCAGGTCACGTACGTTTTGCACGGCGAGCTGACCGCGAGCTACCGGCGACCTGGCGACCTGGGTGCGACGGAGCTGCTCCTGCGACCCGGTCAGGCGCTCACCACACCGCCCACCACCACCCTCTCGTTCCGCAATCGCGGTCCAGCCAACGTCGAAGTGCTGTTCATCTGCGTCCCGGCCTACCCTGCGTCGAATGCCGATACCGAGCTGGTCGGCGAGGGGCATCGGGCGCTGTCCGAGGCCGAGCTGCGACGGGCGGTCGAGCGACAACGCCTGGCTCAGGAGTGCCTACTCGGCGCTCTGCAGGCCCAGGCGGCCGCGCTGCGCTGGTGGATGCCCGCGTCGACCAGTGATCGAGCCCCCACCCCGCGAAGCGCACTTGTTCCCAACCCCGCCCCCAAGCTTGGGGGCGGGGCGAGGTGAGGGCACTAGGAGGGACAGATGGCCGACGCGATCGTGATCGGCGGCGGCGTGATCGGGCTGCTGAGCGCTCGCGAGCTTCGCCAGCGCGGGCTCGACGTCATCCTGCTCGAGCGAGACCGACCCGGCCGGCAGGCCTCCTGGGCGTCGGCTGGTATTCTCAGCATCTGCGCGCCTGGCGACGACTCTCCAGCTGCGGCTCTCAAGCATGTCAGCGCCGAGATCTACCCGACCCTGGTGGGCCAGCTTCGTGAGGAGGCTGGTATCGATCCCGAGTACACCTGGGATGGCCACCTGGTGCCGGCTCTGAGCGAGCCGGACGGCCAGGAGCTGAGGGCTGTCGTCGAGCTGGAGCGGCGTCTCGGTCTCGACACGGAGCTGGTCGAAGGCGAGGCGGTCCAGCGGGTCGAGCCAGCCGTCGGCCGAGCGGTTGTGGCCGCCCAGCTCAGGCCGGGCGGGCAGATCGACAACCGCCGTCTGTGTCGGGCTCTGGAACTGGCGAACCGGCGGGCTGCGGTCCGAATGGTGTTCGGGGCCGCCGCGACGGAAGTAATCCAGCGCGGCGGACGAGTGGCCGGGGTGCGCACTCTCGAGGGAGATTTCGAGGCTCCGGTCGTGGTGAACGCGGCCGGGAGCTGGTCCGGCCAGCTGCGAGGATGCGAGCCGGCCATGCCGGTCATCCCCCAGCGGGGCGAGATCCTGGCCGTCGAGCAGAGCGCTGTCGGGCTCCGCCGCGTAATCACCAAGCCCGACGATCCGTACCTGGTTCCGCGGGCAGATGGGCGCCTCATCATCGGCGCTACGCGCGAGTACGTCGGCTACGACTCAAGCTTCACGGCCGGCGGCCTGGCGTGGCTGCTGGGCGAGGCGATCGGAATGGTCCCCGCGTTGGCAGAGGCCCCGGTCCACGAGATTTGGACAGGCTTCCGCCCCAATTCGGCCGACGGTCTACCCATGATCGGTCGGGGGGCGATCGAGGGCCTCTTCTTCGCCACGGGTCACGGCCCGAGCGGGATCGCGCCGGCCCCGGCCAGTGCGCGCCTACTTGCCGCCCTGGTGGTCGGCGAACCGCCGCCAGTGCCGCCCGACGCGTTCGACCCGATGCGCTTTGGCGACCAAGCGGTCTCACTCGACCCGCGCGAGTGGGGCCGGCGCGGCGGCCCGCGGATCTGACGCAAAGCCCCCACCCCCGGCCCCTCCCCCAAACTTGGGGGAGGGGCCGGGAACAAGTGCGCTTCGCGGGGTGAGGGGGTGAGGGCGTGAGAGGCCAGGGGTGAGCGAGGATACTACTCCCCTCTCCCTCGCGGGGGAGAGGGGCCGGGGGTGAGGGAGCTACGGGGTGAGGGCGTGACAGGCCAGGGGTGAGCGAGGATGCTACTCCCCTCTCCCCCGCGAGGGAGAGGGGCCGGGGGTGAGGGAGCTACAATGAGTCAGGCCCGTTCCGAGTTGGCACGCGCCATTCACGCCCGGTTCGGAGTCGAGCCGCGGCCATTTCAGCTCGACCTCGTCCAGCGAACGCTCGGGGGCGCCTCGTCGCTCGGGATCATGCCGACCGGTTCGGGCAAGAGTCTCGCCTTTCAGGCCGCGGCTGCCCTGATGCCAGGCACAGTCCTGGTCATCTCTCCGCTTGTCTCCCTGATGCGCGACCAGGTGGAGAAGCTGAGGGGACTTCTTCGCGTCGCGCGGCTCGACTCCACGCTGCCGCTCGAGGAGGCGCGGGAAACGCTGCGAGCACTGACTGCCGGCCAGCTCGACCTGCTTTACGTCGCGCCGGAGCGGCTGGCGAACGAGCGCTTCCAGTCGGCGCTGGGCCGGACTCGAGTGGCGGTTCTGGCCGTCGACGAGGCTCACTGCATCAGCGCCTGGGGGCACGACTTTCGGCCCGACTATCTGCGCCTGGCACTGCTGCGGGCCGACCTGGGGGGCCCGCCGGTCCTGGCTCTGACAGCTACCGCGCCGCCGGCCGTGCGGGAGGACATCCGAGCGAGCCTGGCGATCCCGGTCGACGGCGTGATCAATACGGGTGCGCGCCGTCCAAACCTAATCCTGCGCGTGGAAGCCCCGCTCAACAGGGAGCGGCGATTGCTGGAGCTGGCGATGGCTCGGCCAGAGGCGCCGACGATCGTGTACGCACTCCGTCAGGCCGACACCGAGGCGCTGGCCCAGGTGCTGGACGGGGCCGGCGTGCGTGCCGCCGCGTACCACGCTGGACTTTCACCCGAAGAACGAGCGAGCGTCCAGGACCGCTTCCTTCGCGACGACTTGGCGTGCGTGGTCGCCACGATCGCTTTCGGCATGGGCGTGGACAAACCGAACGTGCGGCGCGTCTTCCACCTCCACGCGCCGCGCAGTCTGGAGGGCTACATCCAGGAAGTCGGGCGGGCCGGCCGAGACGGCGCGCCGGCCGAGATCGCCTTGCTTTACGCGGAAGACGACATCGCCGCGCTCGCCAATTTCGTGGACGCCAAGGTCCCCAGCGAGGAGCGGGTCAGGGCGGCCCTCAACGCCGCGTTCGCGGCCAGGGAATCGGCCGACGTGCTGGCGTTCAGCCCGCAGACGATCGGCGATCAACACGACCTCGACCCCGCCGCAGTGAGGACTCTCTTCGCCCGCCTGGAGCTGCGCGGCGTGGTGCGGGCCATCACGCCCGCCTTCGACACCTACCAGCTTCCGATCGACCACGATGCCGTAGGCGCGGCTGCCCGGCTAGGCGAGCCGGATGGCACGCGCTGGCGGGCGCTGGTGGCCAACGCCAGGCGGGGCCGGACCTGGCTCACCCTGAGCGTCTCCGAGCACAGCGCGGCAGCCGGCCTGTCGCTCGAGGCGGCGCGCCGCCTGCTCTGGCGTCTCGAGGAGGAAGGTCTCGCCCCGGCCCGCGCGTCAGGCGTGCTCCAACGCTACCGGGTCCTGCGGCGGCCAGACCGCGCGACCGATGGCCCCGCCCTGCTCGAGTCGGTCCGCCAGGGCGTGGAGGCCGAGCACCGCCGCCTGGAGGCGGTCAGGGCGTACGTGTTGGAGCGCGGCTGCCGCCAGAGTCACGCCCTGGCGTATCTCGGGGATGCCGACACCAGCGCCTGCGGGACCTGTGACTTGTGCCAGGGGGCAGCGCCGATCGAGCCCGAAGCGCTGCGCAGGTGGGACTGGCGATCGGAGTTCGACGCCTCCGTGGTCGACTCGTTGGCCGAGATCGAGACCGACCCGGTCGGCATCTCCCGGGCCCTCTGCCAGGTGAGCACGCCGCGCTCGCGGCTGTACCGCCGCCACCCGGCCTGGGGTACGCTCGAGCGCGCCCCGTACGCCGATGTCCTGTCGCTCGTGGAATGCCGGATCAAAGGGCTTGTTTCAGCCGAGAGCAAGCCGTAGGGGCGGACCTGCGTGTCCGCCCGTCCAGGGCAGCGGTGACCAGGACGGACCCACGCGGTCCGCCCCTACGCAGGTGGGTTCTCGGCTCTAGCGTTCCGGGACGGGGAAGACGCCGCACGTACCGGCCGCGTCCGGGCTGTCGTCGTTTGGGCCCCTGGGCGGGCCGCTGCGGCGCTTCCCGTTGAGCTCCTCGACTTCGATCTCGAGCAGCTCGGTGATCTTCAAGTCGGCCGCCGAAGGTGGGTGGTAGTCCACGCCCACCGTGCGGCCCTGGAAGTAGCGGCGCGTCATACGCTCGAAGATCGTGGTCTTGGCCTCGTCGTCTGCGACCTTCCGCGCCCGGCCAAAAGCGATCGCGCTGCGGTAGTTCATCGAGTGGTAGAGGGCGTCCCGAGAGGGGACCAGGCCGTCCAACAAGGTCACTTCCACACAGACCGGGCTCCCGGCCCGAAGCGTGCGCGGCAGCCGGCCCCCGCGCGAGCCATGGAGATAGATCTTGCCAGCCTCGTAGTGGTAGCCCATTGGGATCACGAATGGCTGGCCGTCGACCAGGAATCCCACGTGGGCGACCAGGCCCGCCTGCAAGATCGCCTCGGCTTCGTCGGGCACTGCCCGCTCCGGATGGGTTCGAACGCGGCTGCGGGCGGTCACGGGCATCCTTTTTCATCCTCGCGAGGACGTATGTGGCCCAAATCCTAACCCGCGGAAGTGGTAGTAGAAAAGAGCCAATTGGTGCCAAATACGTCAGACCAATGTCTGGGTTTCACCACCAAGCCACCAAGACACCAAGAGAGGCTGACGTTGACCCTTTGGCGTCCTGGTGTCTTGGCTGTTTCTCCAGTCGTTCTCGGTGTGGTTGTTGGATCGTCCTTGACGCTGCCGGTCCGGGCAGGCCATGCTTGTCATGACGAGGCGTGGGCAGGGAGGCATGACGTGAAGCGCGGATTGGCGGATGGTGTGTCGTGGACCGATGTCCTCAAGCTCGTGGCCGCCGCGCTGGCGCTGCTCGCGCTGGCGATTTTTGGCGTGCCGCGCATCCGGGCCGAGCGCTGGTCTTTGCCGGGCGCGGCGGGCTCCGCCCGCGCGCAGGGCGGGGTGGCTATTCAGGAGTACCCGGTGCCCTCCCGCTCGCGTCCCCACGACGTCGCGCCAGCTTCGGACGGGACCGTCTGGTACACCGCCCAGGCGACTGGAGAGCTCGGCCGGCTCGATCCGGTGTCTGGCTTGACCCATCACGTGAAGCTCGGGCAGGGCTCCGCGCCGCACGGGGTGATCGCTGGTCCTGATGGAGCGGCCTGGGTGACCGATGGTGGCCTCAACGCCATCGTGCGGGTCGACGCGCACACGGAGACGGTCGACCAGTTCAGGCTGCCGGGCCGAGGCGCGAACCTCAACACGGCCACATTCGACGATCGGGGCATGCTCTGGTTTACCGGCCAGGCCGGCGTCCACGGGCGTCTCGATCCGTCCATTGGGGAGGTCGAGTTGTGGCAGTCGCCGCGCGGCGCTGGCCCGTATGGGATCACCAGCACGCCCGACGGGAGCGTCTATTTCGCCTCGCTGGCCGGCAGCTACGTTGGGCGGATCGATCGGGAGTCGGGCGGTGTCGCTGTCCTGGACCCACCGACCCCACGTCAGGGCGCGCGGCGAGTCTGGTCGGACTCTCAGGGCCAGCTGTGGGTGAGCGAGTGGGATGGCCGGAATCTGGCCCGCTACAGTCCGGCCACCAGCGAGTGGCGGGAGTGGCGCCTGCCAGGCTCCAGCCCACGGCCATACGCGGTTTACGTGGACGAACGCGACGTCGTCTGGTTGAGCGACTTCAGCGCCAACGCTCTAGTGCGCTTCGACCCGACGACGGAGGCGTTTGACTCATTTGGGATTCCGAGCCCCAACGCCCAAGTCCGCCAGCTACTGGGTCGGCCCGGTGAAGTCTGGGGAGCCGAGTCTGGCCAGGACAAGCTCATCGTTATCCGCTTCGAATAGGCGCGGGCGATCAAAAAGTTGTGCCTCCGCGGCGGTGCCCGCGGCCGGTGCGACGCCCCCCGCCGATATGGTATACATAACGCTCTGAGGGGACGCGGTGCGGCGTCCCATCGCGCCGGGCACGCCAATCGTACGGATACTCTAGGGGCAACGAGGCTCTCCGTCCGTCAGCATGGAGCTGGTCAGCCCCCGGCCAACCCATGTACGGAGGTCTCATGCGCATTGCGCAGGTCGCGCCACCATTTGAGTCTGTCCCGCCAACTCACTACGGCGGCACGGAGCGGGTGGTCTCACTGCTGACCGAGGAGCTGGTCAGGCGGGGCCACGACGTCACTCTCTTCGCCAGCGGCGACTCGGTCACCTCGGCTCGTCTGATCCCGACCGTAGATCGCGCGCTCTGGCGCCAGGCAGAGCAGCGCGATCCGCTGATCTTCTGGTCGCTGACGCTTGGCGAGGTGTACCCTCGCGTGGCGCGGGGCGACTTTGACCTGGTCCATTCCCACCTGGATTTCATCGCACTGCCGTGCGCGGCGCTGGTCGATACACCGACTGTGACCACCCTGCACGGCCGACTGGACTTGCGTGACCTGCCACGGGTGTACTCGCACTTCGCCCAAATGCCCGTTATCTCGATCTCGGACAGCCAGCGGGAGCCGTTGCCCGAAGCCAACTGGGTCGGCACGGTCTACAACGGGGTCGATCTCGAGCAGTTCCCGTTCAACCCGCGCGGAGGCGACTATCTGGTCTTCCTGGGCCGCGTCTCGCCCGAGAAAGGGCTCGACCGGGCGATTAGGATCGCGCGGCGGGCCGGATTGCCGATCAAGGTCGCGGCGCGGATGCCGTTGAAAAACATGAGCGAGGCCGGGGCGAGGGCGGACTGGGACTACTACCACGTGGTGGTCGAGCCGCTCCTAAAGGAGCCTGACGTCGAGTTCGTCGGCGAGGTCGTGGACGCGGTCAAGGCGGAGCTGCTCGGCAACGCCCGGGCGCTCCTGTTCCCCATCGACTGGCCCGAGCCGTTCGGGCTGGTCATGGCCGAGGCAATGGCCTGCGGCACGCCGGTGATCGCGCGGCCCCGTGGCTCCGTGCCAGAGGTCATCACAGATGGCGTGACTGGGCTGATTGGCGAGACCGAGGACGAGCTGGTGCGACTGTGCGGTCGGGTAGACCGGATCAATCGCGACGCGTGCCGCGCGGAAACCGTGCGACGGTTCTCACCTCAGGCGATGGCCGACGGCTACGAGCTGATCTTCCGCCGCGTCCTCCGCGAGGAGGAGGCAGAGCGCTTCTCCAAGACGGTCCAGGCGGCAGCGTTCTGGACCGACGAGGCCGTGCCAGAGCTGGCTAGGGCCGGCTCGCTGCTCGGAGCCGGCTCCGCCTCTTCTCTCCAGGCCGACTAGAAACAGACCACCAAGACACCAAGACACGAACAGCAGCTTGTCTTTTCCCTCGGTGTCTTGGTGTCTTGGTGGTAGCTATTCCACACCCGCCATCATCCGCCGGTACACCTCGAGGGTCTGGTTCGCGATTCGCTCGTGGGTGAATCGCTCCAGAACCCGCGCCCGGCCGCGCCGGCCGAGCTCAGCCCTCAAGGCCGGATCCGCCGCCAGGCGCTGGAGCGAGGCCCGCAGGGCAGCGGGGTCGGCTTCCGGAAAGATGAGACCGGCGTCGCCGATGACGTTGGGGATCTCGCCGCTGGTCGAGCCGATGACCGGCACTTCGGACGCCATCGCCTCGATCAGGACTCGCCCGAACTGCTCCTTCCAGTTGGGCCGCGTTACGGAAGGTAGGACCAGCACGTCCAGCCGCGCGAGTCGCCGCGGTATCTCGACGGAGGGGACGGCTGGCTCGAGCGTGACGCGCCGGTCGATGCCAAGCACGCGGGCTCGGGTCGCCAGCTCGGTCCGCAGTGGGCCGTCGCCGAGCAACGTCAGGCGCCATGAGCCCCCCAGGCCGGTCAGTGCGTCGAGCAACACGAAGAGCCCTTTCTCCGCCACCAGCCGCCCGGCGTAGCCGACGGCGAACGCCCCGTCCTCGGGTCGGTCAGCGCGCGGGGCGAAGAGCTCTGGGTCGATCCCAAACTGAGGGATGATCGCGACAGGGCCGCGGTAGCCCTTCCAACGCAGGACGTCGCCAGCCTCGGCGCTGCCGGCAATGGCGCAGCGCGCGGATCGAAAGACATACCGTTCCATCCAGCGGAAGGGAGGTGGATAACGGCGGCGCAGGTTTTGCCAGGTGAAGAACAGCGGTCGAGCGCCGACGGCTACGGCCTGGCGAGTGGCCAGGAACGTGGCCAGGTTGTATGGCTCCTCGTCGACGTGGACGATGTCCGGCTCGACCTCGCGCAGTAGGCGGCCGAGGGCCGAAAAGTGGAACAAGTGAAAGTTGCCGTTGAATCGGATCGGCCGGATGGCCAGGCGGTAGCCATTCAGGAACAACGGCTCGAGCCTCTGGTCGCCCCATGCCGGCGGGACCACGCAGGTCAGGTCGACGTCGCGCAGGCCACCGAGGACCTCGAGCTTGCGCTGATGGGCGCCAACGACGAGCGCCTTGGAGAGCATGACGATGCGCATCTGCCTACCTGGGCGTCGCAGTATGCCACGGTCGCGATCCGCTCACCCCTGACGAATTGTTCGACAGCCTGGCGGTGGCCTGCCACATTCGGTGGCAGCGGCACTCACTCTCAGGAGGCGCCGCGCCTTCGCCTGCTGGAGGCGGCCTGGATGGTCGGACGAATGCGGACCGTGTGGGTGCTTCTTTGCCTGTTCGGCGCGGCGTGTGCGCCCGGGCCGGCGGCCGGGCCAGCGCCCGCCACGTCAGCAGCCGCGGTTGCCACCGCCGTGGCACCGGCCAAGCCAGCGGAGGCCAAAGCCGCCCAGGCCCCGGAGCCAGGTCGCGGTGAAGCCGACTATCTCGGCGACCGTGCCCAGAAGGGGCGGCACGCTGCGCGTCGGCCTGGAGGCCAATCCGACAACCCTGGATCCCCACTTCTCGACGAACGCCGTCGACCGCCAGATTTACTACGCGGTGTACAACAACCTGGTCGGCCTCGACAAAGACTTGAAACGCAGCCTGAGCTGGCCGAGGCGGTCGACGTCTCGGACCCAAAGCAGATCGTCTTCAAGCTGCGCAAGGGCATCAAGTTCCACGACGGCACTGACTTCGATGCCGCCGCTGTCAAAGTGGAACTTCGAGCGGATGATCGATCCCAATGGTGGCTCGATCCGGCGCAGCGAGCTCGCGAGCATCGAGAGCGTCGAGACGCCTGAGCCGCTGACGGTGGTCTTGAAGCTGAAGGCGCCGGACAGCTCGATCCTGGCCGCGCTGACCGATCGGGCTGGGATGATGGCGTCGCCAGCGGCAGTTCAGAAGCTGGGCAAGGACTTTGCGCGCAATCCGGTCGGGACTGGGCCCTCGAAGTTCGTCGAGTGGATGAAAGATGACCACCTGACCCGTCCGGCGCAACGAGAGCTACTGGCGCCAGGACGCAGCGCTGATCGACGAGATCGTGTTCAAGCCGATCCCGGACAGCAATCAGCGCCTCACAGCGCTGCGTACGGACACCCTGGACATCATCGAGGCGGTGCCGCCCAAAGACCTGGCGCGGCTAAAGACAGAGTCCAATCTGGACGTGTTCGAGCTGTCCGGGATCGGCAGCGTCGAACCGAAGGCGATTTCCAGGCCACGATGAGCCTGTGGAGCGGGCGCGTCGATCCGGATGGCAACGCGTTCTCGCACTTCCTGACCGGCGGCGCCAACAACTGGGGCAAGTACACGAACCCCAAGGTGGACGAGTTGATGCGCGCGGCCAGGACTACGAGCAATCTGGAGGAGCGAGCCCGCCTCTACCAGCAAGCGGTCGCGCTGATCGCCGACGACGCGCCGGTCGTATTCCTCCACCACGACGCGTGGATCAAAGCCGCGTCCAAGAAGCTGCAGGGCTATAGGGAGCTGGCCGACGGACGGATGCGCTTCGAGCGGGTCTGGCTAGCTTCGTAGGAGCGGGCGAGAGCTAGTCCCGAACTCCGTAGAGACGCCGCGAGTTGCCGCCTCACTCGTACACCGCCTTGCCGGACTCGTGCGCGCGGACCCACTCCCAGTCGATCGTCACGCCCAGGCCCGGGCCCTGAGGCACCGGCACGTGGCCGCTGGCGTCGATCGCGTCCAGCTCGTCAGAGTAGCCGCAGGCGTAAATCGGCGGCTTGACGCGCCGCAGTTTCGGGTGGACTAGGGCCAGCTCGTAATAGTTCGTGTTGCGGATGGCGGCCATGCAATGGCGGTGCATCGGGCCGGGCGCGTGGATCTCGACGTCGAGCCCGAACCCCTCGGCTGAATGGGCGATCTTCATCAGCCCGGTGATCCCGCAATCATAGTCGGCATCGGCGCGTACGAAGTCGGTCCCGTCGGCCACGATATTGTCGACATGCAGCTCGTGGCCGCGGATGTGCTCTCCGATCAGGATCGGGGTCTTGATGATCTGGCGCAGCTTGCGGTGGCCGAAGGCCGAGATGCCACCGTCCTTGAATGGGTCCTCCAGCCAGAGGTAGTTGGCCTCGTCGCATGCCTTGCCCACTTTGACCGTATCGGCCCAGGTGTTGTACTCGCAGGCCGGGTCGATCATGAGATCAATCCGCGTGCCGACCGCCTTGCGCGTCGCCAGGACCGTGGCCACCTCACGTTCGATCGGACCGTTGCCCCAGCCGTGGATCTTGAACGCCGGGTAGCCCATCTCGCGACACTGGACGGCGAAGTCGGCGAACGCCTCGGGGCTGGACAGGCCGCCGTTTTCGTCGCCGTGGTAGGTGCTGGCGTAGGCCGGCAGTGCCCTTCGGAAGCCGCCCAAAAGCTCTGAAATGGGCGCGTCGTAGAGCTTGCCCGCGATATCCCACAGCGCGATGTCGATCGGCCCGATTCCCATTCGGTCGAGCTTGCGAAGGGCGCGCTTGAGGTCGTTGTAGATCAACTCTCGTTCGAGAGGGTTTCGGCCCAGCAGATAACGGGCGGCCATCCCAACCTGGGCGTACGAGGCTGCCGTGCCGCCGACGTACTCACCCGCCACGCCGCGGTCAGTCTCTATCTTGAGCACGTGGCCCACGTGGCGAGCAACGTTGCCCGGCTGGTAGACGTGGTTGAAGCCGTTGTAGTCCACTCCCATGTCCGGGATCTCCCAGCCGAACTGATGGACTTCGACGCGGGTGACCTTGGGCTGTTTTGCCATCCGTGGCCTCCTCTGAGCTCCCAGCCAGGATAAGCGACTTGAACGTCGAGAGTCGAGAGCTACAATGTCAGGGAGCCCGCCTCTCGAGGTAGAGATGATCAAGCGGGTCGCGGTCCTGTTCTCGCGCGCGTTGCGCTTGCGCTGCCCGGCCTGCGCGGGTGGGCCGCTGATCGAGTCGTGGTTCCGCTTTCGGGCGGTCTGCCCGGGTTGCGGCTTTCGTCTCGAGCGGGACGACGGGTATTACACCGGCGCGGCCTGGTTGAATCTGATCGTCGCCGAGGCCGTGTTCGCGCTCGTGCTGGTCGGCGCGCTGTACTTCACCTTGCCCTCGCCGCCCTGGAGCTTGCTCCTGTGGGGCTCGATCGCGCTGGTGATCGTGTGCCCACTGGCGTTCTATCCGTTCTCCAAGACGCTCTGGATCGCGTTCGACCTGCTCTTCCGCCCGGTCGAGCGCCATGAGTTCGACCGCCACAAGAAGTCTGAGGTCTAGCCTTCGGCCGCCGCCCGGGTGGTTGGCGGGCACAGCCCACCGTGCCCTTACAGTCCGCGCGCCTGGTCCCGCCGTAGGGGCACGGCATGCCGTGCCCACCCGAAAACCCCTGACCCTCGTCCGCACGGCCGTCAGTTTGAGCCTCCAGAGCGGCGGGGCGCACGACACCATCCCTGAAACCGGCCCGTTACAGAGTCGTTACAAGAGCCGAAGGGGACCGATTTCTTCGTCCCGAGCCTGGACTCGGCCGCGACCGCCCCAGTAAGGTTCAGGCCCCAATCTTCGACTCTCTGGCTACGGAGTTGGATGTCTCGCTTCGTTCGCTGGCTGCTTCTCGCCTCCGTCGTGGGGGCTAGCCTCGGCGTTTCGCCCGCCGCCGCCCAGCAAGAAGACCCCCGCCTGTTTCCCCAGACCGGCTACCGCGTCGTCGACGACGCCTTCTGGGACTATTTTCGCCGTCGGGGCGGGATCCGGACGTTTGGGTATCCGGTCTCCAACCCGTTCGTGCTGCTCGGCTTTCGCGTCCAGGTCTTCCAGCGCGAGATCTTGCAGATGCAGCCCAACGGCTCTGTCCAGATGATGAACATCCTGGACGAGGGCCTGATGCCGTACACCAAGATCAACGGCTCGACTTTTCCGGCGCCCGACCCGGAAGTGATCAAACGCCAGCCCCAGGTGGGGACGCCCGAATACCACGTGAAGGCGCTGCAGTTCGTTAAGGACAACGCGCCCGACGTGTGGCAGGGCATGAAGGTCAATTTCTACCAGACCTTCTCCAGCAGCGTCCGTTTCGAGGAGGGGTTCCCCGACGGGAAGGGCGAGCCCGGCCTGATCCCCGGCTTCAACCTCGAGGTGTGGGGCTTGCCGACCTCCAAGCCGACACCGGATCCGACCAACGCCGGCTTCGTCTATCTCCGCTTCCAGCGCGGGATCATGCACTTCGACTCGATCACAGGCGCCACCCAGGGGCTCCTTCTGGCGGACTACGTGAAGTCGATCCTGAGCCTGCGCAACCTGCCGCCCGATCTGGACAGCCAGGCGAGGCAGAACCGCATGTACGGACAGTTCGACCCCAGGGCTGGCGGGTCTGTGAGTCGACCGAAGGACCTCCCGGCCTCCGATCTGACCAACGCATTCCGCCGTGATCCGACCGTCTTCGTCGACCCGGGCCACGGGGGCCGGCAGATCGGGGCGTCGTTCACCTACCCAGACGGCACCACGCTCCTGGAGAAAGAGGTAAACCTGAAGGTGGCGCTGAAGCTAGCTGGGCTGCTTCGCCAGAGCGGGATCACGCCGATTCTGAGCCGAACGACGGATACCGATGTAAATAGCTCGAAGGACGTGACCGGCGATGACAAGGTGAGCTTGGCAGACGACCTGCAAGCTCGCATCAACATGGCCAACGACGCCAAGACGGACCTTATGATCTCGGTCCATTTCAACGGCGTCACCGACCCGACCAAGCGCGGCACGCAGGTCTTCTACGCCGATGGCCGGCCCTTCACCGACCGCAGTCGGGCGTTCGCCGAATTAGCCGAGGTGAGCCTGGTTAAGCTGCTCAGGGACGCTGGCTACGAGACGATTGACCGCGGTGCGCCGCCAGACAGCAGGCTACTGAGTGGCTCGCCCCTCTACCTGCTCGGCCCGAGCAGCGACGTGATCAAGCGGCCCAGTGAGATGCCAAGTATCATTGGTGAGGCGCTGTACCTCACGAACGAGGACGATGCCCGTGCGCTGCGCCAGGAGAAGATCCAGGACGCCGTCGCGCGCGCGTACGCCGAGGCGATCAAGGCGTATTTCCAGAAGTTCCCGGTCGCGTAGCCGCCCCATCCCCTAGCCCCTTCCCCCTCAAGGAGGGAAGGGAAACGTGCGCCCCTCTCCCCTTGAGGGCCCAGAGGGAGGGGGTCTGCCAGAGGGAGAGGGGGTCTTTCCGCGCCGACCCCTTCGACATTTCGTACGCTGTCACCAACACGTCTGAACGAAACCGGGCGGCGGAAGCTTGCTGGTCTCGGAGCCCGGCAGCCAGAATACGGTCGGCGGCGGTCAGCCGGACCGCCCTGGAGGACCGAGATGTCGGTGGATCAATCTATCGTCGAGCGAAACCGCGTCCAGCGAGAGCGACTGGTGGCGGTCGTCGGACGGCTGAGCGACGACCAACTGCGGACACCGCTGGGGGAGGACTGGACCGTGGCAGTCGCCCTGGCGCACCTCGCCTTCTGGGATCGCCGAGTCGCGTTGGCGCTGGACAGATTCGCGCGCGACCGCGGCGTGCCCGCGCCGGTGGACGTCGATCTCGTCAACGATGCTCTACTGGCCGAATGGCTGGCCCTGCCGCCGCGGGAGGCCGCTCGCCTGGCCGTCGAGGCCGCGGAGCGAGTCGACCGAAGCGTAGAGGCTACCAGCGCCGACCTGAGGGAGGCGCTCGTCGCTGCCGGTAGCCCGATTAGACTTGGACGCGCCGAGCATCGCCAGGCACATCTCGACCAGATCGAGCAAGCGATCGGCTGAGGAATGAGGCATGGGGAATGAGGTATGAGCGGCGCGTCGCCCGGCGCGGCCCGCCGACGACGGCCCATCTCGCCGCGCTCGCCGCTCCAGGGCCGCCAGCTCTGGCGAGTCGGCGACTGGGGCGGCGCCAGTGAGCATATCGGTCAGCGCTGGGAGACGCTCGGCGCACTGGCGCTCCAGACGATAGTCGGGCAGCCGCGGACGGGCCCAGACGGCTCGGCCTACTTGCCGCGCCGGGCGCTCGTCCTCGCGACCGAGGCGGCCCTCGCGGCCGCGGTCCAGGCGACGGGCAAGCCGCACCCCGACGCGATCCTGCTGGGCGAGATGGACGGGCAGACGGTCATGGAGCCAGTCGATTTCAAGTGGACGCTGGAGACGGCCAACCCGAAGCAGGTCGGTCGGGAAGTCCTGGCGGCCCTACTAGACGACCCGCCGCCGCTCTTGGAGACCCGGCTGGCCGAGGGTCTGGCGGACCTGTCCTCCCGCGACGGCCCGCCAGCTTACCACGACGGGATATTCCTGGCCCCGGATCATGCCGCCAACCGGGCCTTCCTGGCGCCTAGCGGACCACTCGACCCGGCCTGGGCCGTGCTCAGCCCGGTCGATCCGCTCGAGTTCTTCGAGCCGCTGCCCAGCTGGGAGATGGCGCGCGCCCTGGCGAATCTCGATCACGCCCGGATCGACTCGTTGGAGGCAGCCGAACGCTACTATCGCCTGGGAGCAGGCGTGCTCGGCGGCATCCGGCGACTTCGGAGTGGCATCTTCGGGCACCAGACAACCGAAGTCGATGGCCCGGCCGAGCTGGCTCGTCTGCGCCGTGCGCGACGCCTGATCGCCATTGGCGAGCTGATCGCCTACCTGGACCGAGCGCTCGCCGCGCAGCGCGACACGCTGGATCGTCTGGGTGAGGTCGAGCGCGCCGCCTACCCCTTCAGCCTGTTCCGCCAAGACCTGGCGGCGCGCGGCCTGGCCACTGCGGCCGGCCGCGATCGGCGCTGGGGCCATCTGTACGGTGGAGTCATGAAGGCGCTGGCGGAGCGGTACAGAGCCGAGGGCAGACGGCTTGTGGCCGAGGGCCGCAACGATTCCGAGGCGGTCGTCCAACTTGATGCGAGCCGCGCCCGCTGGACCGCCGTTGCAAGACGGCTGCTGGAGGAGCGAGTGCCCAGCTCCACGTGACAAACGAACGACCGGGAGGCCGCGATGGGTCACGCGCTATATTTCTCTCCGGATACCTTCGGGTTTCTTGGCGAGCTGCGGGCGAACAACAACCGCGACTGGTTCTTGGCGAACCGGGCACGCTACGAGTCGGTCGTGCGTGATCCGTTTCTCCAATTTATCGCCGACCTGGCGCCCCGCCTGGAGCGAATCAGCCCGCATCTGGTAGCCGATCCGCGTCCCAGCGGCGGGTCCTTCATTCGGATCTTCCGAGACACGCGCTTCTCCAAAGACAAGAGCCCGTATAAGTGGCACGCCGCCGCCCATTTTCGCCACGTCAAGGGCAAAGACATCCACGCGCCGGGCTTCTACTTACACCTGGAGCCACGCCAGGTCTTCGCCGCCAACGGCCTCTGGCACCCCGACCCGCCGACGCTCGCCAGGATTCGCGAGGCGATCGTCGCGAGCCCAGCCAGATGGGAGCGCGCCCTCTCGAACAAGCCATTCAAGAGCCAGTGGACGCTTGAGGGGGAGAAGCTCAAACGCCCGCCGGCCGGCTATGACCCGAGCCATCCATTGATCGAGGACCTGAAACGCAAGGACTTCATCTCGAGCCTGCCATTCACGGAGGCCCAGGCCTGCGCTGACGATTTTCTAGACCGCTTCGTCGACAGCTGCCAGGCAGCCAGCCCGTTCATACAGTTCCTCACGCGGGCTGTCGGATTAGAGTGGTGAGACGCTGCCCACCCCTCCCCCAGCCCCTCCCTGATGCGGACAGGGGAGGCGGGCCCGGTTCCCCCTCTCCGCATCGGGGAGGGGGTTAGAGGGAGGGGTTGAAGGCTACGGCCACGCGGCGCGCTCGCTCGAAAATCACCCCCTCATGGTTCCAGACTCGAGCCAGCAGGACGTACTCGCCTGGCTCGACTCCGGACAGGTCCACCGTCACGGCGTTCTGCGGACCGCTCGCCAGCAAGCGGTCATCCAGCCAGAGCTCGACCTGCGTGACTGGGAAATCGGCCCCCACGAACAGATAGGCCGAGCCGCGCCAGGGCCCGGGTGGCGTCTCCAGCGTCCAGGCTTGCGGAGTCGGGTAGCGAAACGCCGCGTAGCTGAAGAACTCGGCGAACAGCGGGTTGAGGTTGGCGGATGTGGCCGATTGGGCGAGATCGAGAAACGCCCGCGGGCTGGCGACGTGGTCGTGGTAGGTAGCCACGTACGACCGCAGCAGCTCGCCGAACGCGGTGTCGCCGAGACGGCCGCGCAGGGCATCCAGGAAGCGCGCGCCCTTACGATAGACGATCGTAAAGTAGGGCCCGTCCGATGAGAAATCGTTGATGCTGCTGTCGACCGGCCCGCCCCCGGCGCGGGCCTCACGCTCGGCCGCGCCGCCGGTGACGGAACGGTCCAGGACGCCTTGCACGAGATCTGGGCGAACCTCGGCGTAGTACAGGACCGGGACGTAGGTCGCGAGAGCCTCGTCGAGCCAGGGGTCGGCGATCTGGTCGTTGCCAACCCAGCTATAGAACCACTGGTGGGCGATCTCGTGAGCAAGCAGGAAGTCCAACCCGGCCGGCGCGCCGATCTGCGCCGACAGCATGACCAGGGCCGGATACTCAAGGCCACCGTAGCTGGCCGGCAGGTCTACCTCGGCGATGGCCAGCGAGGGGTACGGGTAAGCGCCGAAGTGCTCCCCATACCAGCTCACCAGATCCGCCCCACTCTCAGCCCACTGCTGGGCCCTGGCCGCCGTCAGGGCGTAGGCGTTGACGGTGGTAGCCCCCGTCTGCACCGATCGGACCGCGTAGCCGGTTGAGCCAGCGATCGCGAAGTCACGGACCCCGTGGGCGATGAAGCGCCAGCGTAGATCGTCTCGCTCGACGAGCTGACCCGTAGCGGCCAGCTCCAGCGGCCGACTTGTCGTGATGGTCACGTCATAGTCAGCCGCCGCGCTGAAGAAGGCATCGCCGACGTCGACGAACTGGCGTCGGTCCCAGTCGCCGCGGTGCACCGCCAGGATCGGGTACCAGCTCCCCAGCGCCACTGCGCGGGGCGTATCCGACAGTCGCTCGGCGCGGCGCGGCAGATTGATGGCGTAGCGCAATTCGATCTCTGTGGAGGAGCCTGGAGCCAGCGGGGCGCCAAGCGGCACCTCCAGGACGCTGCCGTCGATTCGGGCCTCACGCGCCTGGCTGTCCACCGCGCTGCTCTCCAGTCTGAGCCCACCCACGATTGACGGGTAAGCCCTGAACACGGCGCTCTCCAGCGGCTTCCCGACCGCGTTCTTGAAACTGACGACCTGCCTGGCCCTCAGGGCTGCCCCATCGACGTCGAGCGTCGCGTCGATTCGGTAGGTCGGCAGGGTCTGCGCCTGGGCGGCGTGCGGGAGGACTGTCGCCCCAACCAGCAAGCCGAGCAAAAGCGCGAAGGCGAGGGTCAGGTTTGGTACGGCCAAGCGTCGATAGAGCATTTTGGCGCCGGGATTGTCCGACCCGACGCGGGCGGATTGTCAAGGACGACAACCCGTGCCCAGCCCGAGAGTGCTTTTCACCGCAGTGGCTCCCCAGTCGTGCTGGCCCTCACCCCCTACCCCCTCTCCCAAGTTTGGGAGAGGGGGTAGGGGGTGAGGGCGAAGCAGCGCTGCCGTCTTCGGGTTCAGCCTGTTCGGCGACCCGCCGTGCGACGCGCTCGACCCGTGGCCTCCGCTTGACCAGCCGTCGCCGGGGCCCGTACCATGTAGTCGCAGGGGCCGGTCGACTGGCCGCCCGGCGACAAGTGAAGATGGCTCGGGGACATTCTGCTAGGGGAGCCATTGGCTGAGAGCTCGCCGTGTGCGAGCAACCCTTTGAACCTGACCAGGTTAGAACCTGCGAAGGGAAGCGGCGACCGAGTGCCCCGCAGAGCGGGGTCGAGGGGCCGCTTCGCTCAGCGTGAAGCGGCCCTACTTGTGCCACAGCGCCGAGCGAGGAGGAGGTGAACCGTGGACGACGCTCTTGAGATCGCGGGCAAGCGGTTCCGCTCCCGCCTGATTATGGGTACGGGCAAGTGGCGGACTGCCGATGAGATGCGGGCCTCGTTCGAGGCAGCCCAGACCGAGATGATCACCGTCGCGATTCGTCGCCTCGACCTGGATGACCCGAGCAAGAAGACGCTGCTCGACGAGATCGACTGGACACGCTACGCCGTCCTGCCCAACACGGCCGGCTGCGACACCGTCGCAGATGCGCTGCGCACAGCCCGGCTCGGGCGAGAGCTGACCGGCTCCAGCTGGGTCAAGCTGGAGGTTATCGCGGATCCGAAGTACCTGTGGCCGGATCCCGTGGGCACGCTCGAGGCGGCCCGTCTGCTCATCGAGGATGGCTTCGTCGTACTGCCCTACACGACCGACGACCCGATTCTGGCCAAACGTCTCGAGGAGGTCGGCTGCGCGACGGTGATGCCGCTCGCCTCGCCGATCGGCTCCGGCCAGGGCATCCCCTACTTTGGCCGAATCAAGGTCATCATCGAGCAGGCCAGCGTGCCCGTGGTGGTCGACGCCGGCCTGGGGGTGCCGTCTGACGCGGCGATCGCGATGGAGCTCGGAGCGGACGCATGCCTGGTGAACACGGCCATCGCTCAGGCGAGCAGTCCGCCCCTGATGGCCACGGCCTTCGCCGAGGCCGTGCGGGCCGGACGAAACCGCTTCCTGGCCGGCCGCATCCCCAAGAAGGAGTACGCCACCGCCTCGAGCCCACTCGAGGGCGTCGTGCGGTGACCGAGCCCCGGCCTTGCCTGCCGGTCCCAATCGTCATGCTCGTCACCGACCGCACGCGCTGCGGCCAGCGGCGGCTGGAGGACGTGATCGGGGCGGCGGTCGAGGGAGGTGTGAACGTCGTCCAGGTGCGCGAGAAAGATCTGTCCGGCGGCGAACTGTTCAGGCTCGTCGAGCGCGTGCTGTCCGTCGTCGGCACACGCGCCTTGGTGCTCGTCAACGATCGGCTGGACGTGGCCCTGGCGGCGGGTGCGGACGGCGTCCAGCTCGGGTCGGCGGCCTTGCCGACAGAGGCGGCCCGCCAGGTGGCTTCGCGCCTGCTGCTGGGACGTTCGGTCCACGACCTTGGCTGCGCCGTCGAGGCCACCGCGGAAGGGGCCGACCTGTTGGTGGTCGGCTCCATCTTCGCCTCGCCTTCGCATCCAGCACTCCTCCCAGCCGGCCCGCCGCTGCTGCGCAAGATCGCCTCGGCCGTCCAGCTCCCACTGGTCGGCATCGGTGGCATCACAGCCGCTAACGCGGCCCAGGTGATCGGCGCGGGCTCCAGCGGGGTGGCGGTGATTAGCGAGATCCTCGATGCCTTCGACCCACGCGAGGCGACTCGCAGGCTGGCGTCAGCGGTCCACGCCGCCTGGCCAACAACCCCGCTCCACAAGCGCCACTGACATGATCGAATTGACCGTCAACGGCAAGCCGCGACAGCTCGACTCCGGAATGACACTGCTTGCCTTTCTCGAGTTGAGCGCCATCAACCCGCAGATCATCGCCGTCGAGCACAACGGCACCATCGTCAAGCGCGAGCGCTATGCCGAGACTCCACTTTCGAATGGCGACCACATCGAGATCGTCCGCATGGTCGGGGGTGGCGCGCTAGACCGCCACCCGCTGTCGACCGCGGTCGACTGGGATGCCGCGAGCAGCGAGGCAGCCGAGACGCTCTCGAACTACGTCAGGATCGACAGCTCGCATCCGGCCGGGCGGACTGTGGAGACGGCCGCGCTCCTCGCCGAGCGCCTGGCTGCCGACGGGATCGAGTCGAAGCTGTACGAGGCCCCGGCCGAGGGCAAAGTCAACCTTGTCGCCCGGCTGCGCGCCAGCC
>Ga0137368_10000619_pt1 | contig 34904 bp, 41 predicted proteins | sample SagtaG_13_FD_104917 | JGI IMG/M metagenome (GOLD analysis project Ga0137368, IMG submission 104917) | Vadose zone soil microbial communities from Sagehorn Ranch, Mendocino, California, USA - Sage1_L_100_16 metaG | ecosystem: Environmental > Terrestrial > Soil > Vadose zone | place: USA...
CTGGTGGATCCGCGCGGACAGCGACAGGTCGCCGAGCCGACGCTCCAGCTGGACTCGTTCGCCCCGGCTCAGAGAGCGGAGCCGGACGGATCGCGACGCCATCTCGATCCTCCTCCGCTCCCCTCATGGTGGCGAGCAGATGATACGGCGTCATAGCAACATTAAGTTGGAAAGGCACTAGCCGTGCCGTTGGCAACCGGACCGGCTTGGGCATCGCGCCACGACGTGGTCAAAATGCTGCGCCATGGTTGGACCGCGCCGCTCGCCAAGACGTTGATGTGGGACCATGTCGGATCTGGCGCGGGCCGTTCGTGCTCGGGTCAGCTTGAAGGAGAAAGCCATGAGGAAAGTGATTGTCGGCGCAATGGTTTCCACATCGGCAGGCCACTGGCGTTCAGCAGTGGGTGCGCTGCGATCCCCGTGGTCACGACGATCGTTCGGGTGGGAATCCGCTGTCCGTCCTTGAGGAAAAGGGCGGTCGCGGTGGCGGATTGGACGCCCGTGCCCAGGCGCACGTCGATGGCCCAATCCTTCAGCCGCCGAGTCGCCCGCGCCGCCAAGCGCTCGTCGAGCGCTGGAAGGATACGCCGTGACGACTCGACTAAGACCACGCTGACCTCGGTGCGGGGTATCGCTGGGTGGCGCGGATCAGGTCGGCAGCTCGCCCGCGCGGCGCGCCGTCAAGGCTGTAACCGAACACGCCATCCAACAAGAGATCGGTTCCGTCGAGCGCAGGCAGCGGCGCGTCGGGGCCAGCGATCGTGATCCCCATGCGGACCAGGGTCGTGAGCTCGTGCGCCGCCGCCTCATGCATCCTGTTTGGTGTAGCGGCGAGCACGACGGACACGTGCGCGCCCCAGATCGCCAAACGGCGTGCCGCCACCAACACGCCACCGCCGTTGCCGCCGGGACCTGCCATCGCAACCACCCGCGCTCGCACGACATCTCTGACGGCGTTTCGGCCCATGGCGCCGAGGGCGCGCCCGGCGTTCTCCATCATCTGCGCCAGCGTGATGCCGACCTCCTCGATCATCAGCCGATCGATCTCGCGCATCTGCGCAACCGTCACGCAGGGCACATCCTGGATCCGCATCGCGCTGTTGTACTCCGAGCGGGCGGAGGGCTCAGGCGCTCTGGGACCTGGGCATCCGCGACGAGGACCGACGCGCCGCCGATCTCGCCGCGTGACTTGTTGGCGCGGGCAGGATCCTCACGCCGCGCTACGGATCAGGCCAACATGTTCGTTCACGCCGCGGTGATTAGCTGAAGGCGTCTTCTTCAGAAACGCGCGAACCTGGAGGATGGCGGAGATGCCCTCGCCGACTGCGGAGCCGAGCTGCTTTGTGAAACCCTGCCGCACGTCACCGGCCGCGAACACTCCCGGGGGTGAGGTCTGATACCTGTTGTTCGTGACCGCGAAGCCCCATCGGTCGAGAGGCATGGTGCCGCGGAGGAAGTCCGTGTTCGGCCTGATCGACCGCGCCGACGCGCTACTTGAGGCCGCGCGCGCCCGCGGTGCGTGACGGCTCGCTCGGCTACGGCGTCATCGTCGCACGCCGGCTTTGTGACGCGGCCCGCTCGCCAGTCCGACTCAGCGTATGTGGCAAATCAGACCTTGCCTGCGTGCGGGTCAGCGCGGGCTTCCGGCGGCAGGTCGCTTGGAACGTCCAGGCGGGCGACGCCGATCTGATCGTCGGCCATGCCGTAGTAGACATCGATACGCTCCGGCCGACCCAGATCGGTCCGCTGATCAACGGCGGTGGGGAACACGACATCGGAGACTGCGCCCTCGCGCTCTTCAGGCAGCTCCGGGATGAGGATCGGCTCGGCCGACCGATAACGGATCAGCTGTGGGTCGTGCCGATCTAGGACGAGCACCCCTGCCGAGTAGCGCAGGCCGCGCGCTCGAAGGGTCGACGCCGGCGATACGCAGACCCCGTGGTAGACCATCAGCCAGCCGTGCGGCGTCAGGATGGGAGGCGCACCGCCGCCGATCTTCAGGCGCTCCCACGACTCGACGGGCGCAGCGAGCCGGTGGTGCGACCTGAAGTGAGAGAGACTCCGCAAGTCACGAGATGCGATGACGAGCGGGCAGTAGGCGATCCAGATGCTCTCGCGCTGGAGATCGACCAGTCTTGGCGTCGGCTGCCGTGCCGTGTCGGGCGCGTCCGTGCCGGGGAAGAGCGGGCGATGTATCAGCGCCAGTGCGGGCTCGCCGTTCGGATCCGGCACCGCGATCGGGAACAGCATGGCGTCCTTGTTGTTGACCTCGTCGAAACGCAGACCGTCGTACGGCTCAAAGGTCACCAGGCCCAGCCGCCGCCAGCGCAGCAGGTCCTCGGACACGGCAAGGGCGATCCGCGGACCTTGCGCGGAGAACGCGGTGTAGGTCATCACATAGAGCCCGAGCGGCTCGACGAACGTGATGCGCGGATCTTCGCAGCCGCCGCCGTCCGCGCGGAGCTCGTACGGCGCTTCCGGCTCGAGCGCGATCCCGAGGCGCGCGACGCCGACGGGGTCCCCGGCATCGTCGAACTGCACGTGCGCAACGCCGATGCGGGAGTAATTGCCTCGGGCGACGAGGCGCGGGAACAGGTACAGGTCACCGTCAGGACCGCGCGCGGCGGCCGGGTTCAGCACCCCCTCGACCTCGAGCGGGTTGCCCGGTTCCGGCTGCATCACTGCCCGCAGGCGTCGTAGCTGTAGCGGATCCTCCGCGGTCATTCGGCGCAGCAGCTCATCTTCGATACGTCCTTGAAGAACGAGAGCGCCACGATCTTGAGCGCCTCCGCCATCGTGGGATACACGTGGACCATGTCGATGAAGTCGTGGACGGTCGCGCCGAAGCGCATGCCCATCGCCGCCTCGTGGATCACCTCGCCGGCGTCGCGTCCGACCATCGACACCCCGAGGACCTTCCCGGACTCGCGTTCGAGGACCATCTTGATGATCCCGCGTTCGTCGCGGGCCGCGCCGGCGCGCGGCACCAGGTGGATCGGCACGGTGTTGCACTCGCAGACGAAGCCGTGCGCGTTCGCCTCCTCGTCGGTCAGGCCGACGACGCCGACCTGCGGGTCGGTGAAGATCGTCCGCGGCAGGACCGCGTGGTTCACCGTCCGCGGCTCGCCACCGAGCGCGTTCCCGGCGGCAATGTTCCCGTCGTGGGCACCGACCGGGGTGGCCATCTGCGCGTTCGTCTGGCTCCCGATCACGTCTCCGGCGGCCCAGATGTGCGATACGGCCGTGCGCAGCTCTTCGTTCACCTTCACGAAGCCGCGCTCGTCGAGCGCCACGCCCGCTTCCTCGAGGCCGAGGCCGACGGTGTTGGGGACGCGCCCGGTCGCCACGAGCAGCTGCTCAGCGTGGACCTCGCCCGCGTGTCCGTCGGTCTCGACGAGCACGGTGTTTCCGCCATCGGCCTTGCGGACGCCGCGGATCTTCGTCCGGGTACGGATGTCCATTCCTTCTTCGGTGAGGGCCTCGTGCACCGCAATGGACACCTCGGGCTCGTACTCCGAGAGGATCCGCTCCGAGCGCTGGAGCAGCGTGACCTTGGTGCCGAACCGCTGGAACATCTGCGCAAGCTCGAGCGCGATGTATCCGCCACCGATGACCACGAGCGAGCGGGGCTGCTCGGTGAGCTCCATGTCCTCTTCGGAGGTGAGGAGGTCACTGGTCAGGTAGGGGACTTGAGTGAGCCCGGCGATCGGCGGGACCGCGGGACGTGAGCCCGTCGCGACGAGGATCTGATCCCCGACGAGCGACCGGCCGTCGAGCTGGACGGTGTGCGGGTCCACGAGGGCGGCGCGGCCCTGGATGATCGAGATCTTGTCGCTGTCGCCGAGGATCGCCTCGTACTTGCGGCCGCGGTAGCTCTTGATCAGCTCGTCCTTGCCGGCGATGAGCGCCCGGAAGTCGAGGTCGAGCTTCTTCCCGCCGAGACCGGGGAACCGCGAGTGCTGCGCCTCCCAATAGATCCGGGCGGCCTCGATGAGGTTCTTCGAGGGTAGGCAGCCGCGATTTACGCAGGTCCCACCGAGGGTCCGCGACTCGGTCATGACCGCGGTCTTGCCCAGCTCCGCGGCCCTCAGCGCGGCGGCGAAGGCGGTGGAGCCAGAGCCGAGGATCACCAGGTCGAACTGCTCAGCCATGATTGGTCACCTCCACTTACGCGGGGCTGCACTCATTGGCGGACCGGCGGCGAAGCCACCACCCATCCGCCCGCCACCAGACCGACGAGCACGACGACGATCCCGAGCGACGACCAGCCGACTGCGGCGAGCGCTGCGCCGACGCCGGTCGTCGCAATCGCCACGAGGAGCAGTGGCCCGGCGCAGCAGACCACGATCGCGAGCGCGCCGACGACCACGGCCCCTTCCCCCGGGGACCCTTCTGCTGAACTGCTCATCGTCGCCTCCTCCCCTCCCTAACGTATTGAGTTTTCCCGATGTATCCAGTACCGTAGCACGGTGATCGCCGCGCTCGGCGTGGAACGGCGAGGTGCGCTTCGGCTCCGAATCGCTGCCGATCCCGACCACGCTGCGGCGCCCGGTCCAGCTGGCGCTAGGGTTGTGGCCTGATGGCTTCAGCGCGCGCGACGAAGCGGCGACCGGACCTGGACCCCGAGGACCCGGAGGTCGTCGCCCGGTTCTTCCACGGCCTCGCCGACCCGACGCGCGTCCAGATCCTTCAGTTCCTGCTCAACGGTCCCAAAACCGCGGGCGAGATCGTGCGCCACGTCGGCCGCTATCAGGCGAGCGTCTCATCCCACCTGACCTGCTTGCGGTTCTGTGGGTTCGTGGAGGCAAGGCGCGAGGGCCGCAACGTCCGCTACGAGCTCATTGACCTGCGGGTCCGGCGGCTCCTCGAGATGGGCGAGCGCTACCTCCAGGACAACGCCGAGCGGATCATGGCCTGCCGGGTCATCGCGCCCTCAGGGGCCTAAAGTTCAGCCCGAGTCCAGTGAGCAGCCACGTAGAGGGCGGGATGGCGATGAGATAAGAGAAGCCGATCCCGTATCCAGGTCCCGTGGCATCGCCGAGCTACCCGATCGCCGCGACCAGTGCCAGTCGACACACGGTTCGTCAGGCCATGTTCGCAAGTGGCGAGTGTCACGTCTCTGGTGTAAGCGATTTCGCACAGACACCGCTACGTTCACCGCTACCACGGATTCGATGGAACTCGATTGCGACCTGCGTCAACTCCCCCTGGCGCTCTCGATGTCCACGTTCGCGAGCTTGGTCTTTCCGCATCGCGCGCAGCGGTCCGGCGGATCCTCGCCATGCATGATCGTGCCGCACGCCTCGCAGCGGAAGTGCCGCAGGTCCTCAGGACTGCGCTGGACCGTCGGCATCGCCATCAGCTCCGCGCGGATCTCCCCGAGCTCCCGTGCGACATCGAACGGATCGATCTCCGCACCGGTCTGGTCGCTCTCGATCAGGCGGTTGATCAATGCGTCGAGGCGCGCAAAGCCGGTCATCTCTTTCGTTTCCTCCCCCGCCGAATGGTGCCCGATGACGGGAGTGGACGGTATCAGGTCAACGCGGCATCAACGATCGCGCCACCGCGCTCCAATTCGTAGAGCACGGGCAAGTAGGCAGCCCAGGAGTTCGGTGGGGCGGTGCCCGCCGCCCGTGAATGCGCCGATCGTCAATGTTTTCGTAGATCTCGCTACGTCGGCTAGGAGCCCGACGAGCGACCTTGCTCGCTCTGGCAGGCGACGACGCCGACGCGAGCGAAGCGATAGGTCGGCGACGGTCTGACCAGCGACCAGGTAAGTCGTGTTGTCCGGGCACGCGCGGTGCGTTTGTCGGTCGGGCAGTTGCCTAAACGCATTGGGGGGTGGTTCAGATGCGCGCGAAGCTCGTCGCAATCGCGTTCACCGTCACGCTAGTCGCTGCCGGTCTCACACCGGCCCTCGCCGCGCCGGGTCAGCCGGCACCTTCGGTCGCCATTCACTACCAGGTGGTGCTGTTGACGCCCACCACGCTCCTGGTGACCGTGACCGCGTCGTGCGCGCCGTGGAGCGGCGGCACGGCGTACGTCGTCGTCACGGTGGAACAGCCGATCGCCGGGACGTCCTTCGCGGAAGAGGGCCGAGGCGCAGGGTTCGTGAGCTGCGACGGAAACGCGCACGACCTCGTCATCGACGTGGGTGGCGGTCCCTTCACGCTCGGTCCAGCGGACGCATACGCCGAGATCACCACCGTCATCACCACCACCGACGCGCGAAAGGTGCTCATCGTCGCGCCGTAGCGCGCCGGGGACCTACCTCGTCGAGGGAACCGTGTCGCTCGCGCGCGCCAGCATGGCGACGGTGCGATCGAGCCCGCGCGCGCGATCCACGGTCTCGGGACGCTCTCCACCGATCTCCGAGCCGGCGGTCAAGCGGTACATCTCGGCCGCGCCTTCGAAGATGAGCGGCGTCAGGCCGACCTCGGCGAAGGTGCGTGCGATCTCCTCCATCTCGACGATCCACCGGTGTGCCTTGCCCGGCATCGAGGCCACACCTTGCGTTCGTGCGAACAGCGATGGCGATCCGCGAAGCTCGGCCAGGATCGTGTCGTACACGCCGAGCTTGCGGGCGGCGACGAGCAGCTCGGTCGCGATGGCGGTCGTGCCTTTGGTGAGCGCCGCGTAGCACATCTTCACCGCGGAGGCTTCGCCGACCTCCGGCCCGAGCGTCACGACGTCGAGACCGGCGGGCACGAGCTCCGCGAGTCGCGCGCGATCCGGTCCGGAGGCGTAGAAGCGCGGGCTCGGCGCGCCGCGTGGAGGTCCGCCGATGATGCCGGCGTCGACGAAGCCGCTGCCGGTCGGCGCGATCAGGCTCGCGACTTCGCGAACCCGCGCCGGTGACACCGCGTTGCAGTCCACGTACACGGTGCGAGCGCCGCTCGCGCGCAGCGCATTCGACACGTCTCGCGCGACCGACACGGCCTGCGCGGGCGGAACGATCGAGAGCACCATTTCCGTCCCGCGCATGAGCGTCTCGAGATCCGGTGCCTCGGCGATGCCGACTGCTCGCGCGAGCGCGCGCGTCCGCTCGGAGCGCCCCTGCAGGCACGTCACCACGCGCACGCCACCGGTGATGAGCAGTGCGGCCACGGCCTGTCCCATGTCGCCGGGACTGAGCAGCGCGACGGATCGCGGGGTCATCGCGCGGTCATTCTGCGCTCAGCGCGCGGCGACCACGCCCACGCGCGGACACAGATCCGCGAGCACGCACTCCGAGCACCGCGGACGCCGCGCCGAGCAGACCTCACGCCCATGGCGGATCAGGTGCATGTGGAACGGATACATCTCGCGCGGCGGCACGCTCGCCTGCAGCGTCTCCTGCGCCGCGGCGGCGTCGGCGCGCGCGTCCACCAGACCAAGGCGCCGTGCGACCCGATGCACGTGCGTATCGACCGGAAAGTAGGGACGGTCCAGCGAGAACAGGAGCACGCAGGCGGCCGTCTTCGGCCCGACGCCCGGCAGGCCGACGAGCCGGTCCCACAGTGGCCTCGAGCGCATGCGTGCGAGCGCTCGCTCGTCGAGAGCGATGCCACGATCGCGCAGCGCTCGAAGGATGCCGCGGATTCGGATGGCCTTCGTCGGCCCGAGGCCGCCACGCCGCACGGCACGCGCGATCGCGGGCAGCGGCGCGTCGGCGACCTCGTCCCATGAGGAAAAGCGCGCGCGCAGGTCGGCGTACGCGCGGTCGCGATTCGTGTCGCTGGTGTGCTGCGAGAGGACGGTGAGCACGAGCTCGTCGAGCGGCGGAAGGCGCCGCGGAGGCGGCGGCGCCCCGTAGGCCTTGCGCAGACGCCTCGCGATCGCGCCGAGCCGACGTGAAGCCACGGTACGAGTATCGGGAATGGGCGCGGACCGCGAAAACGTTCCCATTAGAGTGAGTGAGTGGCCAAAGACCCCTTCGAGACAGAGGCGCTGAGCCACATGGACGCCCTGTATCGGACCGCGCTCCGCATGACGCGGTCGGAGGCGGACGCGGAGGACCTCGTGCAGGAGACCTACATCCGGGCCTTCCGCTTCCGGGACCAGTTCACGATGGGGACGAACATGAAGGCCTGGCTGTTTCGGATCCTGACCAACACCTTCATCAACAGCTATCGCAAGAAGACGGCGCAGCCCGAGCAGACCGAGCTCGATGACGTCGACGAGTTCTCGCTGTATCGCCGGATGACCGATACCCGATCCGCCTCGGCCTCACCCGACCCCGAGGCCGAGATCCTAGGCGCGGTCGTCGACACCGAGGTGACCGACGCGCTGGGGGAGCTGCCCGAGAAGTTCCGGACCGTCGTCCTGCTCGACGTGGAAGGCTTCTCGTACAAGGAGATCGCCGAGATGCTGGCGATTCCGATCGGGACGGTCATGTCGCGGCTGCACCGCGGCCGGAAATTCCTCCAGAAGCGCCTCTACGACCTGGCTCGCGAGCGGGGTATCGCAGCGGTCAGGGCGCCGCAGAAGGGATAGGTGGCCTGATGGATTGCGACGAGTGCCTGAAGCGGCTCTACGCGTTCCTCGATGCCGAGCTGACCGAGGACGAAGTGCTCGCGGTGCGCTCGCACATCGCTGGATGTGAGGACTGCGGCGACAACTTCGGCTTCGAGAAACGGTTCCTGGAGCAGTTGAAGGAGTGGTGCACCTCCGGCGTCGCCCCGATCGACCTTCGCGAGCGCGTCATCGCGCTCGTCCGCGGCGGGAGTCCTCCGGCGACTTGAGAGGCCCACGTTGTTGACATTTGCGACGTGAGTGTGTCTATATACCCGCAACGCGTGGCCAGAAGGAGGTGATCCATTATGCCGGCGAAGAAGAAGAAGGCTGCAAAGAAGGGCAAGAAGAAGTAACTCGCTGACTGCGACGGCAATCGTCGCTTTGTCTTTTCGCGATCTGGCACCTTTCGCGAACCCACCGATCCGCGTAGGCCTCGCGGATCGGTTTCTTTTTTAGCGAAGTAGTGTTCAGCGATCGAGCGTCGATCGATGCCACCGCTTCGCTGGCCGGCGATCCTCGCCGGCATCCTCGTAAGTGCGCTGACGGCCATCGCCACGCACGCCCTGGTCGGACCGGCGACGACAGCTGTCGCATCCCTTTTCGGTCTCGCGGTGGGCGGGTTTGTGGCCGGAAAGTCGGCAAATTCTGCCGGCGCGTATCACGGGGCCGTCGTCGGCGCTGGATTCATCGTGCTCGAGGCGCTCGGTGTGATCCCGACCGCGGGCTATGCCGGAGACGCCTTCGCCGACACGCTCCAGGTCATCGTTCTCGACGGCGCGGCGCTGCTGTCGTCGACGCTGGGAGGCGCGCTGTCGTCCCGGATCGCGTCTTCTTCGGATAGGGGCAGAGATCGATGACCGGACACACCGGACACTTGGGTGTCGGCGTGCACACGCGACGTCCGTGCAGGACCAGACACCACGTCGCCTTCACCCAGTCCTTCTTCGGGTAGAGCGCTCGGAGGTCCTCCTCGATCCGATCGGGGTCGGCGGCGCTGGAAAGTCGCAGCCGGGTAGCGACGCGGGCGACGTGCCGGTCGACGGCGACAGCCGGGACACCGAAAGCGTTCCCCAGGACGATCGAGGCGGTCTTCCGCCCGACCCCGCGGAGGCGAACGAGCCCCTCCATGTCGCCGGGCACCTCGCCGCCGAACTCCTGGAGGATCTGCTCGGACGCGCCGCGGATGGCTTTCGCCTTCTGCCGGAAGAAACCCGTCGCGTGGATGTCCTGCTCGAGCTCGAACGCGGGGACGGCGACGTAGTCGGCCGGTCCGCGGTATTTGACGAACAGCTTCTTCGTGACCTCGTTGATGCGCTCGTCCTGCGCCTGCGCGGCCAGGATCGTCGCCACGAGGAGGTCGAACGGCGTCGAGAACTCGAGCGTCGGTCCCCAGTCGGGATTCGCCTCGGCCAGGCGCGTGAGGATCGCGCGGGCGCGGCGCTTCTTGGCGGTGGGATCCTCGCGGGCTGCCACGTCAGGCCCGTGGTGCGCAGCGGCACCACTCCGGACGCCACCCGCCGGGCGTGACGCGGCCGAGCGGACCGGAGCGGTCCGGCTTGAAGTAGAGCCACTCGTCCCCGTCGTCGACCTGGAGCAGGATCGTCGAGCCGTCGGGCGACCACGTGAAGTCGAGGAAGTGCTGGGCGGAGTCGTAGAGCTCGCGGCGCTCGCCGGAACGCTGATCGATGACCGCGAGCCAATGATGGTGCGGTTGCGCGTTGATGATCGAGTACGCGAGGACCGGCGCGGTCGGCGACCAGCGCAGATCCGCGACGTGGTGCACGGCTCCGGTCTTTCCGATGACGTGGAGGCGCGGCGGCGCGCCGGCCACGGCTTCCTGCACGTAGACGATCTGTTCTGCCTCGAGGATCGGCCCCTTCTCGATCGCCGCGTACGCCACGAGCTTCCCGTCCGAGGAGAACAACGGCCCGCCGATGAGGCCCATGCCTTTCGGCGCGATGGCCGTGGAGTAGCGGCTGAGGTCGGTGAGCGTCACGAGCATCTGCGTCGGGACGTCCTTCGCCGTTCCCAAGCCGCGCAGATCCGCGAGCGCGATCGCGCCGGAGACATGCGCGTACCCGAGCCGCGTGCCGTCGGGCGAGAACGCGGGATGGGTGCCGGGGCCGATGACCACATCGGTCGCCGTCCGCGTGTCGTACAGATGCACGTCCCCGATCGCGCCGGCGAGCGAGCCGCCCGCGGCGGCGGTCCCGCCGGAGGTCACCTCACCGTAGGTGAGGTAGCGGCCGTCGGACGACCAGGCGTAGCCGTCTAGGAACGTGTCCACCTTGGTCAGGCGGAGCGGCGCGTTTCCCGTCTTAAACAGGAACAGCGCGCTCCCGCCCTCACCGGGGACCGCGCGCTCCGCGGCGACGAGCGTGCCATCCGGCGACCACCGTCCGCCGACGTATCCACCCGCCGCGAGGCCGTCCGTCGTGACCGCGGTCCGACCGGAGCCGTCCGGCGAGGCCGACCAGAGGTCGACGCCTCCTTTACTGAATAGGACGCGCCCGCCCGGCAGGCCGGCTGGCGCCCCCGAAGGAGGTGTCGTGACCACCGCCGCTGTAGGGCGCTGGATGACGGGAGGTTGCGCGGCGCATGCGGCCGCGATGAACAGCGCGCCCACAAGCGAGGGAGCGCGTCGGAAGCGCATGACCCGAGGGTAACAAGGCGTCGCCCACTCTTCGTTGACGCACGGCCCAACCCGGCCCAGACTGACCGTCATCCGGCTGTCGGCGCAGGGAGAACGGCCCGCCAGGGCCGCGCCGCCAACGGACACATCGCATGGGAGGGACTGCATGCAGAGGCGTTGGCTTATCCCGGCCGCATTGGTCACGGCGTTCGCGCTCGTGGCCGGCGCGTGCGGGGGCGGTGCCGGCGGAACGACCGGCGCATCATCCGCGAAGACCGTCAAGATCATCTCGAGCCTGCCGATGACCGGCGCGTCGCGCACCCAGACCGTCGAGATCGTGAACTCGATCAAGATGGCAGTCGAAGAGACCAAGATCCCAAACGTCACCGTGACGTACGAGGCGCTCGACGACGCCACGGCGGCCAAGGGCTCGTGGGACGCGGCGCAGGAGGCCGAGAACGCACGCAAGGCCATCAACGACAAGTCCGTCGTGGCCTACATCGGCACCTATAACTCCGGCGCGGCAAAGGTCTCGATCCCGCTGCTCAACCAGGCGGGCCTGGTGATGGTCTCGCCGGCGAACACCTACCCGGGCCTGACGAAGCCGGGCAAGGGCGAGTCGGACGAGCCGAACAAGTATTTCCCGAGCGGCAAGCGCACCTACTCGCGCGTCGTGCCCGCTGACGACATCCAGGGCGCGGTCGGCGCGGTGTGGGCGAAGGACCTTGGCGCCAAGAATGTCTACATCGTCCACGACACCGAGCTCTACGGGAAGGGCATCGCCGACGTCTTCCGCGCGAAGGCGAAGGAGATCGGCCTGACCGAGAAGGGCTACGAGGGCGCGCAGAAGGCCGACAACTACCGCGCGCTCGCGAACAAGATCAAGGACAGCGGTGCCGACTTCGTCTACTACGGCGGCATCGTCGACAACAACCCGGCGGTCCTGGCGAAGGACCTCAAGGCCGTGGCCCCGAACGTCAAGCTCATGGGCCCCGACGGCATCAACTGCTCGGAGTTCCTGAAGCAGGCCGGTCCCGCGGGTGAGGGCGTGTACTCCACCTTCGGTGGCGTGCCCCCGGAGAAGTACACGGGCAAGGCGGCCGAGTGGCTGAAGAGCTACGACGCCAAGTTCAGCAACAAGAACCCGAACCCGTACGCGATCTACGGCTACGAGGCGGCGAAGGTCGTCCTCGTGGCGATCGCCAAGGCGGGCGACAAGGCCGACGACCGCGCGACGGTCCTGGCCAATGTCATGGGCACCAAGGACTACGACGGAGTGCTCGGCAAGTGGTCGTTCGACGCGAACGGCGACACCACGCTCACGCAGTTCTCGGGCTCGATCGGCAAGACCGGAGCCTGGTCCTTCGTGAAGGAGCTCGCGGCCAAGTAGCGGACCACGCGGTAGTGACAGAATCGGGGCGGGAAGCCGGAGCGATCCGGTCTCCCGCCCCGTTCTCGTATCGGGAGGAAAACGGATAGACCTCTTCCTGGCCGCGGTGATGATCGGCATCACCAACGGAGCGTTCATCGCGCTCATCGCGCTTGGCTACACGCTCGTCTACGGGATCATCGAGCTGATCAACTTCGCGCACGGCGATCTCTTCATGCTCGGCACGTTCGTCTGCCTCAGCACGCTCACCCTCCTTGGATTCGGCACCGAGGTCGGCGTCGCCGGAACCCCCTGGCTCGCGCTGCTGCTCGCGATGATCGCGGCGATGATCTTCTGCGGCGTCCTCAACGTGCTCGCCGAGCGCATCGCCTACCGGCCGCTGCGCCGCGCGCCGCGCCTCGCTCCGCTCATCTCGGCGATCGGCGTGTCATTCATCTTCGTGAACATCGGCCTGTACTGGCAGGGCCCGACGCCGCGCCGGTTCCCCGATCTTCTCCCGCAGTACGACTTCATGAGCCAGCTCTTCGGTCTCTCGACGCTCGTGCGCTTCACCTTCAAGGATCTGTTCGTCCTCTCGCTGGCGATCCCGCTCATGCTCGGACTGGCGTGGGTGATCCGCAGCACGCGGATCGGCAAGGCCATGCGCGCCGTGGCGCAGGACACGGAGATGTCGCTGCAAATGGGGATCGACGTCGACCGCGTCATCGCCTTCACGTTCCTGCTGGGCGGCGTGCTGGCGGGCGCGGCGTCGCTCATGTACGGCCTGTACAACAACAACACCGTCTTCACGCTCGGCTTCACGGCCGGATTGAAGGCGTTCACCGCCGCGGTGCTCGGGGGCATCGGCAACGTCACCGGCGCGGCGCTGGGCGGTTTCGTCCTCGGTCTGCTCAGCGCGCTCACCGTGACCTACGCGGGTGGTCAGTGGGAGAACGTCGGCGTCTTCTCGCTCCTCGTGATCATCCTCGTTTTCAAGCCGACAGGTCTCCTGGGGCAACAGGTCGGGGAGAAGGCATGAAGCGCTCGACGCTCGGCTGGTGGTACACGGCGACCGGCAGGGCGCGCGAGCAGCGACTCTGGGGAACGGCGGCGGCGATCGGCCTCGCCCTCCTCTTCCCGCTCATCAACTCGTTCCTCGGCCTTGGCTGGGAAGCGAAGGTCATCCCGATCGCGCTCTTCATCATCCTCGCGCTCGGCCTGAACGTCGTCGTCGGCTTCGCGGGCCTGCTCGACCTCGGCTACGCGGCGTTCTTCGCGATCGGCGCGTACAGCATGGCCTTCCTCACCTCCACGGTGAGTCCGATCGGTTTCGTCCGGGAGGGACACCCCGTCAATTTCTTCCTCGCGATGTTCATCAGCTCGGCCGTCGCGGCGGTGTTCGGCGTGCTGCTCGGCGCGCCGACGCTCAGGCTGCGCGGTGACTACCTGGCGATCGTGACGCTCGGATTCGGCGAGATCGTTCCGCTGGTGATCAAGAACACGCCGGAGGTCACCAAGGGCACGCAGGGGATGAACCCGATCGGCTATCCCGAGCTCCCGGGCGTCCATTTCGCGGTGGATCCCGTCCCCTGGTACTACCTCATCGTCGCCGTCCTACTGGCGTCGGTGGTGCTCACCGCGCGACTGCGGACGTCGCGGATCGGTCGAGCGTGGATGGCCATGCGCGAGGACGAGGTCGCCGCCGCGTCCATGGGCGTCAACCTCGTGACGACGAAGCTCTTCGCGTTCTCATTGGGCGCGAGCTTCTCAGGCTTCGCCGGGTCGATCTGGGCGAGCTACCTGCAGGTCATCGCCCCGGAGCAGTTCGACTTCTCGGTCTCGATCTTCGTGCTCTGCATGATCATCCTCGGCGGCATCGGCAACATCGGCGGCGTGATCGCGGGCGGTCTGCTCCTCGGCGGCGTCGACCGCGTCCTGTTCGATTGGATCTCGGGGATCGTGCACGGCATCGGGGCCGCGATCGGCAACTCCGATCTGCAGCTGATGGACGTGAGCCGCTCGCGCCAGATCATCTTCGGGATCGCGCTCGTGGTCATGATGCTGGTGCGCCCCGAAGGACTCTTCCCGAGCGCGCGCCTCCGCGCGGAATTACATGCCGCCGAGGAGAGCGACGTGGAGGCCCAGCAGGAGCGCGCCGTGCTGGTGGACGTCGAGCGATGAGCGAGGAACTATGACCGACGTCCTCGAGGCGCGCGCGATCACCAAGCAGTTCGGCGGCCTCGTCGCGGTGAGCGAGGTCGACTTCATGATCCCGGAAGGCAGCATCGTCAGCCTCATCGGCCCGAACGGCGCGGGTAAGACGACGTTCTTCAACGTCATCGCCGGGATCTATCGACCCACCAGCGGAACGATCACGTTCGGGGGGCGGGTCATCTCCGGCGAGCCGCCCCACCGCATCACGCGCCTGGGCGTCGCGCGCACGTTCCAGAACATCCGCCTCTTCCAGAACATGACCGCGATCGAGAACGTGATGGTCGGTCACCACTCGCGGATGAAGGCGACGCCATTCGAGGCGATCCTCCACGTGCCGCGCGAGCGCCGCGAGGAGCAGCAGACGCGCGAGATCGCGCGCGAGCTCCTGAAGTACGTCGGTCTCGAGGGCCGCGATGACGTGACGGCCAAGAACCTTCCCTACGGCGATCAGCGCCGGCTAGAGATGGCCCGGGCGCTGGCGACGGAGCCCAAGCTCCTGCTCCTGGACGAGCCGACCGCCGGGATGGACCCCAACGAGACCGCGCGCATGACCGCGTTCATCCGCCGGCTGCGCGACGAGCGGAAGATCACGATCCTCCTGATCGAGCACGACATGAAGGTCGTCATGGGCATCTCCGAGCGGGTGACGGTGCTCGACCATGGGACCAAGATCGCCGAAGGGACGCCCGAGGTCGTGCAGCGCGATCCGAAGGTCATCGAGGCGTACCTGGGGACGGCGAAGGTCGCCTGATGGCGCTCCTCGAGATCCAGAAGATCCACACGTACTACGGGAACATCGAAGCGCTCAAGGGCGTCTCGCTCACGGTCGAGAAGGGCGAGATCGTCACGCTCATCGGCAGCAACGGCGCTGGCAAGACGACGACGCTGCGCACCATCGCCGGGGTCCTGCGCCCGCGCAAGGGCACGATCCGCATGGGCGACAAGGACCTCACGACCGTACCGGCGAACGAGATCGTCCGCCTCGGCGTCGCGCACTCGCCCGAAGGGCGGCGCATCTTCTCCCGCATGACCGTGAAGGAGAACCTCGAGATGGGCGCCTACGCGCGCAAGGGCACGGAAGACCTGTCGCGCGACTACGAGCGCGTGTACGAGCTCTTTCCTCGTCTCAAGGAGCGCCTCACGCAGCGCGCGGGCACGCTCTCCGGCGGTGAGCAGCAGATGCTCGCGATCGGCCGCGCCCTCATGGCGCGACCCACGGTCCTGCTGCTGGACGAGCCGTCGATGGGTCTCGCTCCCGTTCTGGTCGAGCTCGTCTTCAAGACGATCCAGGACATCAACGCCCAGGGGATGACCGTACTGCTCGTCGAGCAGAACGCGCACATGGCGCTCTCGATCGCGCACCGCGGCTACGTGCTGCAGACCGGGCGCATCGTGCTCTCGGACAACGCAAAGAACCTCGCGGCGAACGAGATGGTGCGCAAGGCGTATCTCGGCGAGGAATGATCCCCTCCTAGACTCGCGTCGTGGCAGCCATCACGGAGCTCAAGGTCCCGAAGGACGTCGAGAAGGTCGTCGCGCGCCTTGCGGAGGGCGGGCACGAGGCGTACGTCGTCGGCGGCTGCGTGCGCGACGCGATCCGCGGCGTCGATCCGCAGGACTGGGACGTCGCCACGAACGCCACGCCCGAAGAGATCCAGAAGCTCTTCAGGCGATCGCTCTACACCAATCGCTTCGGCACCGTGATCGTGCGCCAGGGCGACCACGAGGTCGAGGTGACGACGTACCGGGTCGAGGCCGAGTACAGCGACCACCGCCGACCGGATCACGTCGCGTTCACCAATTCGCTCCACGAGGACCTCTCGCGGCGTGACTTCACCATGAACGCGATGGCCTGGCGGCCGCGACACGACGAGATGCCCGGCGAGCTCATCGATCCCTTCGGCGGGCAGCGCGATCTCGCGGCACGCGTGCTGCGGGCCGTCGGGGATCCGGAGGAGCGCTTCCGCGAAGACGCGCTACGGATGCTGCGCGCGGTCCGGTTCGCGACGCTCCTCGACCTGCGCATCGACGAACGCACCGGGCTGGCCATCCGACGCTCCGCGCAACTCGCCGCCTCGCTCTCGGGCGAGCGCGTGAACCAGGAGCTCACGAAGATCCTCGGCGCCCCGGTGCCGTCGGTCGCGTTCCGCATGCTCTCGACGCTCGGGCTGCTCGAGGTGATCTGCCCGGAGCTCGAGGAATGCCGGAAGACACCGCAGGACAAGGTCGCCGCGCAGGACGTGTTCGAGCATTCGCTTGCGACGATGGACGCGTCGCCGCCAGGCGATCTGGTGCTGCGCCTGGCCGGCCTCCTGCACGACATCGGGAAGCCCGACACGTTCGCCGACGGCCACTTCCACCAGCACGAGTTCGTCGGCGAGGCGAAGGCGCGCCAGATCCTGCGGCGCTGGCGGTTCGACAAGGAGACCATCGGCGAGGTCACGCACCTCATCCGCCACCACATGTTCTGGTACGAGACGCACTGGACCCCCTCGGCGGTGCGGCGCTTCATCCGTAAGGTCGGGATCGAGAACATCCCGCCGCTGTTCGCCCTCCGCCGCGCCGACAACATCGGGAGCGGCGCGCGGTCGCCGCGGATGTACGCGCTCGAGGCGCTCTGGCAGCGTGTGCAGGAAGCGATCGCGGCGGCGAACGCGTTCTCGCTCAGGGACCTCGCGATCGATGGCAACGACGTGATGCGCGAGCTGGGGATCCCGCCCGGCCCGGCGGTGGGTCAGATCCTCAACGCGCTGTTCGAGCGCGTCCTGGACGAGCCGGAGCTGAACACGCGCGAGAAGCTGCTCGAACTCGCCCGCGCCATGAACCCCTAGCGCCGCCCAGAACCGGGCTCCTCGGGTTAGACCGGCTCTCCCGTCGACGGACGCGCGTAGATGTCGCCGTTGCCGCTGCGCATCTCCTCGACACGCTCCTCACCCTGACGGCGAACACGATCGACACCCTGGGTGATCCGACGGCGCGCTTCGTCGCCCGTGTACGGCGTCGCGACGATCGCGATCGCGATACCGACGACCGCGCCGAGCACGAGGCCGAGGCTGAACCACAACATGCCGGGGGGCTCGTTCCGCTGGCCGATGTCCGGGATCTTCGCGTCATTCACGATCTCGGCGGCTCGCTTACCGGCTTCCTGGCGGATGTCTTCGAAGATGTCACGCAGATCTTTCGCGCTGACCATCTCGCACCTCCACGCGGGCGCGCACCGGCGGCCGCGTTCTTACGGAAAGGTCACGGAGCAGATGCGGTGCCAGCGGCCGGGCGTGAGAGCGCCGCCTCGATGAACGTGTCGATATCGCCGTCGAGCACGCGCGAGACGTCCCCCACCTCGACGTCTGTGCGGTGGTCCTTCACCAGCGTGTACGGGTGGAGCACATAGGAGCGGATCTGGCTGCCCCAGTCGGCCGAGCGCAGCTCGCCGCGCTCGCGCGCCTGCTCCTCCTCCTGCTCGCGCACGCGTTCCTCCAAAAGGCGCGCCTTCAGGATGCGCATCGCGGTCTCGCGGTTCTGGAGCTGCGAGCGCTCGTTCTGGCACGCCACGACGATCCCCGTGGGCAGGTGCGTGATCCGCACCGCCGTCTCGGTCTTGTTCACGTTCTGCCCGCCAGCGCCGGTGGACCGAAACGTGTCGATGCGCAGGTCCTCCGGCCGCACGTCCACTTCGGTGTCGCTCTCGATCTGCGGGGTCGGATCGACGAGCGCGAACGACGTCTGCCGGCGTCTCTGGAAGTCGAACGGCGAGATCCGCACGAGGCGGTGCGTGCCGCGCTCGGTCTTGAGATACCCGTAGGCGTACGGTCCCTCGATCGTGAGCGTCGCACTGCGGATCCCGGCCTCGTCACCGGGGGTCGTCTCCACGACCTCGGCCTTGAATCCGCGGCGCTCGGCCCACCGCAGGTACATGCGCACGAGCATGGAGGCCCAGTCCGCCGCGTCCGTGCCGCCGACGCCCGCGGAGATCGCGAGGACCGCGTCGCGCTCGTCATAGGGGCCGCCCAGCTGCGCCTCGAGGCTCGCCATCTCGACCTGCGCCGACAGCTCGTTGAAGTCCTTCTCGATATCGGCCTGAAGCGCGGCGTCGCCGAGCGACGCCAGCTCCACGAGATCGGCGGCACGCGCGTGGAACGCGTCCCACCGTTCGACGCGCGCGCGGATGACGCCGAGATGCTTCAGGAGCTTCTGCGCGCGTTGCCGGTCGTTCCAGAGATCCGGGGCCGAGGCCTCGGCGTCTAGCCGCGCAACCTCGCTACGGAGAGCGGGGAGGTCAAAGGAACACCGCCATACGGTCGATGCGCTCGCGGAGCGCCGCGAGCGCGGCCGGATCCACGCTCACGCTGCTAGCGCTTGCGGGGTCGCTCGAAGGTGGTGGTGACGGGCTGAGCCACCGGTGCCAGCTTGCCGGCCGCGAAGCTGACGAAGGTCACGCAGGGGCAGTAGGTGTTGCGAGGGCAGCGCGGGCAGTCGCCGTCGCAGTCGAGGGTCGCGCCATAGGAACACTTGAGGCAGTTGTCCTCGCAGACGATCCATTCCTTCATGGCGTGGGACTGTCCTCTCTAGACCCGTGCGGGCGGTCAGAATGATCACGAGACCCGGCTTGACGATGCTCCCCACACCGGATCTGTGCCGGTTTCCGTACGGCAGTTTACCGGCCTGAAACCCTCTTGGGAAGAGGTTTAGCCGTAGAACGCGCGTGCAATAGAGGGAGCACCAGGGCGCCAGCGACGAAGTAGATCAGGCCTAGCGCCTGTGCCTCCTGCAAGGGGCCTAGCCAGAGCGGATCTGTCCGGAGGAAGGACTCGAGGAAGCGCCCGCCACCCAGGAGCACGAGGTACGTCCAGTACACGCGGCTCTCCGGCGGCCGCCCGCGCACCCAGCGCCAGTACCAGAGCAGCAAGACGAAGATCGCGAGCATCAGCAGGCCGTCGTACAGCCCAATGGGATGGACGGACGTGGACTGCCCGAGCGTGTTCGGATGCGTGTAGCGCACGCACCAGGGCAGCTGTTCGCATGGGACCGAGTGGTGCTCGCCGTTGATCACGTCACCGATCCGCCCGATCGCTTCACCGAGCGCGATCCCGATGACCGTGATGTCGAACATGAAGCCGATCGGAAGCCGCAGCGCCCGCGCGGCGAGATACCCCGCGATCGTGGAACCGATGGGAGCGCCCATGGTGCCGATGCCGCCGCCCCAGAATTGGAGCGCGCGCACCGGCTCGGCCGCGTACGTCGACCAGTTGTCGGCGACGTGTGCGATGCGCGCACCCATGAGCCCGCCGATCACGACCGCGATGGCGAATGGATACACGCGCTCGTCGCGGATGAGATACCGAGCGCAGCGGATCGAGAGGAATCCGCCCACGAGCATGCCGACGAACGCGAAGACCGAATGCCACGCGATGCGGAACGACCCGATGACGAGGTCCGGGTCGAATGGGAGCTCTATCAGGCGGGGACCGGCTCCGTTCGGCGGATGCGCGAGCCGAGTCGAGCGATCATCGGGACGGCGGCGGCGAACACGAGGACGGCGATCGCCTGGTCCTCGCGTAGTCCGAACGCGTAGGTCGGGTCGTCGATGCGGAGGAAGCCCAGAAGGAATCGGCCGATCGCGTACCAGGCCGCGGCGAGCCAGAAGACGAGGCCGTCGGGCAAGCCACGGCCCCGAAGCCACAGCGCACCCGCGACGCTCGCGAGGTTCCACACCATGTCGTACGCGACGACCAGATGCACCGGGCCGACCTGGCCGAGCGTGTCGGGATGCGTGAAGCCGACGCACAGGCCGAACGGCGCCTGGCACGCGATGGCGTGGTGCTCACCGTTGATGATGTCGCCGATCCGACCGATGGCGAACCCGAGCGCGATGCCGGGCGCCGCGGCATCGGCGCCGAAACCGACCGGGACGCGATTCCGGATCCCGACGATGAGGCCGCCGAGCACGCCTCCGATGGCACCGCCCCAGATCGCGATCCCACCGGTCCAGATCGCGAGGATCTGCTCGGGGTGCTGCGCGTAGTACGACCACTGATCGATGACGTGAACGACGCGCGCGCCGACGATGCCGCCGACCACGCCCCACGTCGCGATCGAGGTCGCGACGTCCTCGGAGATGCGCGGCCGCACGAGCCGCAGCGGAAGCGCGACGCCGAAGAAGATGCCGACCGCGGTGAAGATGCCGTGCCACGCGAGCGTGATCGGACCGATGTGAATGTTGGGGTCGAACGGGAGGCTGATCATCTTGTCGCTCGGCGCGCAGCGGGTCCTGCCGCGGCTCGGGGTCCTCGCTCCCTCGAAACGGCTCCCCTTTCACCCCGCTGTGTCACGTTCGCCGTGGCGGGGAACCGACTCTCGCTCGCGAGGATCCCTCTCGCCGCGTCACCCGCTGCGCGCTCAGCGACCATGACACTTCTTGAACTTTTTCCCTGATCCACACCAACAGGGGTCGTTCCGACCAAGCTTCGCTCTTCCCGTCGCCGTCACGGGCACGGCTTCTTGCCTGTTCGTTCGCAGATCGGCACGGGCCGTCGCGACTTGCCCGTTGCCGGACGACGACGTCGTCTGACGCGGGGCCTCCTCTGCCTGTTCGGCCTGCTCGGCGGCGCGGATGGAGACCTTGAGCATCGTCTGGGCGACACCGGTCGCGATCCGCGCGCGCATCTGCTCGAAGAAGTCGTGCGCTTCGCGCTTGTACGCGACGAGCGGGTCCTGCTGCCCATACCCGCGAAGGTAGATGCCTTCGCGCAGCTCCTCCATCGCGGTGAGGTGCTCGATCCAGTGCGTGTCGATGGTTCGCAGCATCACCCAGCGCTCCGCGGCACGCATGATCTCGTCGCCCAGCTCCGCTTCTTTGGCGTCGTACGCCTCGTCCACGAGCTGGGCGACCTTGTCGCGCAGCTCGTCCAGTCCGCCCGGCTCGCCGAAGGAGCCCGGGGTGAGCTCGCGGCCGATCAGCGCCCCCAGCGCCGCGGCGAGCTTGTGCAGATCCCAATCCTCGGGATCGGGCGACGGCGCCTCCCCCTCGAGGATGGCCGCGGCCTCGTCCTGGATGAATTCCACGATCGTCTCGCGCACGTCGCCCTTCTCGAGGATCTTGCGGCGCTGGCCGTAGATGACGTTGCGCTGGTTGTTCAGGACGTCGTCGAACTCCAGCGCGCGCTTGCGCATGTCGAAGTGCTGGGCCTCGACCTTGATCTGGGCCTGCGTGATGGCCCCCGTGACCATGCCCGACTCGATCGGCTGCGAGTCGTCGAAGCCGAGGCGGGACATGATTCCAGTGACGCGGTCCGAGGCGAAGATGCGGATGAGGTCGTCCTCGAGCGAGTTGAAAAAGCGCGACGAGCCTGGATCGCCCTGACGGCCTGAGCGACCGCGGAGCTGGTTGTCGATGCGCCGCGCCTCGTGACGCTCCGTCCCGATGACGTGCAGGCCGCCGAGGTCCACGACGCCAGTCCCGAGGAGGATGTCGACGCCACGGCCGGCCATGTTCGTGGAGAGCGTGACGGCGCCGCGCTGCCCCGCCTCGGCGATGATGAGCGCCTCGCGTTCGTGGTTCTTCGCGTTCAGGACCTCGTGCTTGATCCCGTGGCGGCTGAGCTCGTCGGAGAGCCGCTGGCTCTTGTCCACCGAGGTCGTACCGATGAGCACCGGCTGCCCCCTGCGGTTGCGCTCCTTCACGTCCTCGATGACCGCGCTCCACTTCCCCTGCTCGGTGCGGTACACGAGGTCGGGATCGTCGCGTCTGACCATCGGCCGGTGCGTCGGGATCTGCGTGACCTCGAGCTTGTAGACCTTGTAGAGCTCCTCGGCCTCGGTCGCGGCCGTACCGGTCATGCCGGCGAGCTTGTGGTACATGCGGAAGTAGTTCTGGATCGTGATCGTCGCGTACGTTCGCGTCTCGCGCTGGATCTTCACGCTCTCCTTGGCCTCGACCGCCTGGTGGAGACCGTCGCTCCAGCGCCGTCCGGGCATGAGCCTTCCGGTGAACTCATCGACGATGACGACCTCGCCGTCCTTGACGACGTATTCCTTGTCCTTCCGGTAGAGCGCCTTCGCCCTCACCGCGTTGTCCAGGTAATGGACGGACGTCACGTCGCCCTCGTACATGTTTTGGACGTTCAGCAGCCGCTCGGCCTTCGCGATGCCTTCCTCGGTCAACGAGACGGCGCGGTGCTTCTCCTCGACGACGTAGTCCTCGTTCTCCTGGAGCTTCTTCGCGACCGACGCGAACCGGTAGTAGAGCTCCGAGACGTCCTCGGCCGGCGAGCTGATGATGAGCGGCGTGCGCGCCTCGTCGATGAGGATCGAGTCGGCCTCGTCGACGATCCCGAAGTTCAGCTCGCCCTGCACCGTGTTGGCAAGATCGTCGATCATGTTGTCGCGCAGGTAGTCGAAACCGAACTCGCTGTTCTGGCCATATGTGATGTCGGCGCGGTACGCCTCGCGTCGTGTGACCTCGCGCCAGTGCCGGTGCCGCTCGTCCACCGCGTCCAGCACCACCGACGGGTCGTACACCGCGGATTTCTCGTGCGCTATGTACGCGACCGTCATGCCGAGCAGGTGATAGATCGGCGCCATCCAGCCGGCGCCCGTCTTCGCCAGGTAGTCGTTGGTCGTGATGAGGTGGGCACTCTTTCCTTCCAGCGCGTTCAGATACAGCGCCGCGGATGCGACAAGCGTCTTGCCCTCGCCGGTCTTCATCTCGGCGATGTGCCCCTTGTGGAGGGCCATCGCGCCCATGAGCTGCACGTCGAAGTGCCGCTGACCGAGCGTGCGCCGCGCCGCCTCGCGCACGGCCGCGAATGCTTCGGGCAAGAGATCGTCCAGCACCTCCGCTTGCCCGAGCCGCTCACGGAAGAGCTCCGTACGGCGGCGTAGCTCGTCGTCGGAAAGGGCCTTCGCCTGCGGTTCGAGCGCGTTGATGCGCTCGACGACCTTCTTCAGTCGTCGGAGCTCGGCCTCGTTGGAATCGAAGATCCGGGTGAGAACGCTCAAGCGCTGATCGTTAGGTCACCGGCAGCGGCATCTGCGACCCCGGAGGATTGAAGAGCGCGCCGACCGATTCGCCCTCATGGATGCGCCGGATCGCCTCCGCGAACAGCCCGGCGACGCTCAGCACACGGATCTTCGGGTTGTTGCGCTGCGTCGGTCGCATCGGGCAGGTGTCCGTGGTGATGAGCTCGACGATGCCGCTCGCGGTGAGGCGCTCGGCGGCATCGCCGGACAGCACCGCGTGCGTGCATGCGGCCCAGATCTCGTTCACGCCACGCTCCTGGAGCACCGTGATGGTGTTGAGCATGGTGGTGCCGCGATCGATCTCGTCGTCGATCACGATCGCGCGCTTTCGATCGATGTCGCCGATGACGCCCACCACATCGCTCCTTCCGCTGTTGTCACGGTGTGTCTTCTGCATGAACACGAGCGGGATGTCGAGCATTTCAGCGATGCGGCGGGCCTGGTTCGCATAGCCGAGATCCGGCACGACCAGCACCGTGTCGTCCGGAGTGTCGTCCACGACCTTCCGCAGGTATTCGACGATGAGGTTGCGGGCCGAGAGCTCGTCCCCCGGGATGCTGAAGAATCCCTGGATCTGCATCTGGTGCATGTCCATGGTCAGGAACCGATTCGCGCCCGCGACAGCGATGAGGTCCGCGAGCAACCGGGCCGTGATCGGCACGCGGGGCTGGTCCTTCTTGTCGCTGCGGCCATACGCGTAGTAGGGCATCACCGCGGTGATCCGCGCCGCCGACGCGCGCTTGAACGCGTCGATCATGATCAGGAGCTCCATGATCGCGTCACTGACGGACGGCCCGGTCAGGGACTGGACGACGAACACGTCGTGCTCGCGCACGTTCTCATTGATCTTCACGAAGATGTTGTCGTTCGCGAACTTGAAGACTTCGATGGGACCTTCGGGTATCTCGAGGGCGCGGCAGATGTCACGCGCGAACGTCGGGTGAGCGTTGCCGGTGTAGACGGACAGGCCGCCGTTGCCACCGTACACGGCTTCCTCCTGCTCACTCATGGCAGGGGTGCCCCCTGCAACGAAAGTATACGGACGATAACCTGCCGCCATGAGCATGGCGACGGGCCACCGGATCCGCTGGATCGCCGTGTGGCTCCTCGTGCTGCTGTGGTTCGTCGCGCTCGCCCTGAACATCGGCGGGAACGGCGTCCATCTGCTCCTGCTCGCGGCCATCGGCATCCTGGTCTACGAGCTGCTGGTCGAGGAACCCGCCTAGAGGAAGCGCCCCCGCGGCAGGTCGGCGGCTTCGATCATCGCCGCCGTCCGATCGAGCGGGCCCAGCGGGCCATGGGTGTCCGACCCCACCGAGAAGGCCGCGCCACGCAGCTTCGCCCGCTCCAGGAACTCGCGGTGGGGCACGCCGTACGCCTCGTTGATCTCGATCGCGACGCCCGCGCCGACGCAGAGCGCGATGAGCCGCTCCTGCCACTCCGCCGGGTAGGCGGCCTCCGGATCGCCGAGCGCCGCCAGCGGCGACATCGTCGCGTGCCCGAGGATGTCGATGCCGTCGCGCTGGATGCCGGCTCCGACGACGTCGAGGATGCGCTCGCGGATGCGTCCCGCGAGCACGGGGGCGAGGAAGCGCTCGCGCTCGGCGAACGACTTGGTGCGGCCTTTGAGGAAGGCGCCCGCGACGTCGTACCGGACCCACAGGCCATCGACCTCCACCTGATGCACCGCTCCGATGAGGTAGTGCAGCGACTCGCGCGTGCGCGGCAGCAGCGGCGGCGCGACACCGAGGTCGTACTCGAGGCCCACGCGCAACCCGAGCCGCGCCGCGTCATCGATGTAGCGCAGCACGTCGTCGTCGTTCCGCAGCTTCTCGCGCCACGGGTAGTGGTCGCTGATGCCGTGCGGACGGATGCTCACGCTTCGCGCACGCTCGGCGAGCGATACGGTGCCGTCGGAGCGATCGCTGTGGATGTGGTGGTCGAACAGGCCGTGCGTCAAGGCTCGGGATGACCGGCCCACGCGGCTTCGACGAGCGTCCAGAGGACGCCGGAAACGAGCGTCTGCCCGCCGAGAAGCAGCGGGAACGGCGCGGCCGCCGCGGCCCTCGTGAACTCGCGCAGCGCACGGTCGCCGATCGCGTCCGCGCGGAACAGATCCGACGAGAAGCGATCGCTGCCCGAAGGCGTCCATCCGAGGTGCGCGAAGAGCACGCGCGTGTCGAAGAGCATCCCGTCGGCCAGCTCGCCCAGCTGCTCGAAGAACTTCACGGGGCCGGTCTCCCGGTAGAGGAATCCGAGGGCGGTGCGCGCCTCGCCGGACACGTCGCGGCCCGCAGCCTGCATCCCGCGCTCCTCCGCGAGCATCCGCACGCGACACGCAGTCTGCGATTCGAGGTACGACCACACCGGAGCACCGACGCGACCGGCGACGATGAGCTCGCGCTCGGGGGTCGTCACGAGTCGCATGAGCGCATCGATGCGATCGCCGAGCTCCTCGTCCCAGTTGTCGAGCGCGCGAAGCTCGGGCGGACACGCGGGATGCCGCGTCAGCACCGCGGCATCTGCCGGAGTATCGACATCGAACAGCGTCGCGGCCGATCGCTCGAGCTGGCGCGACGACAGGCCACCCTGCTGATGCAGCCGCCGCGGCAACGGGTTGTCCGTCGCCGGGAGATCGATGACGGACAGCGCGGACGCCGGCGTAAAAGCGACCAGATCCGCGGAGTAGTAATTGTTCGAAAGAACGAGCGCTTCGCTGGTCTCGAGCTCTTCGCGGAGGCGGTCCAGCTCCTCACGCGAGAGGAGCGCCCCGGCGCCCGCCCCGATGGTGCACAGCCGATCGAGACCGAGCTCGCGCGTGATCGCGAGCAGCTCCTGACCGAAATGGAACGGTGCCGTGCGCGGCGCGATGACGCGCGCGCCGGAACGCGAGAAAGAGGCGCGCGCGTCGCCGTCGTCCGTCACGCCGACGAGCGGCGTGAAGCCCGCCGCTCCCGCACGCGACAGCACGATCGATCCGATCGCGATCTTGATCGCGTCGAGCCGTCGCTCGATCTGGGATGCGCCGCCACGACCGAAGAACACCAGCAACGCCGTCGTCACCGGCGCGACGCTATCACCCTCTCGATCCGCAGCAGGAGGAGCAACGCGAGAGCCGTGAGGCCCGCGGCGACCACCACGCGTGCGCCTCCGCCGGGAAGTGCACGGAGCACCGCGAGCCACTGCGGGTCGCTCCATGACCACAGGCGCGACGCGTCGAAGTTCACGTTCGTCGGGTACGTGTCCCACGATTGGTCGTACACGAACGCCGCCGCGTTGAAGATGAGGAACGACCACGCCGCGGAGAGCCAGAAGAACACGCGCAGCGCGGTATTCAAGAGCATGCCGCGCGAGATCCCCGATGCGAGTCCGACGATCAGGACGGGGGCCAGATCGTCGAGGAACCGCGGTCCGAAGACGCGGCCGCCCCACCATTCCGCGTATGTCGAGTAGAGAAGGAGCAAGAGGATCCATACCAGGAGCAGCGGTCCGAGCCGATCACCGGCGCGTCTAGACGTCCACAGCGCCACTGCGAGCGCGCCGAGGGCGAGGAGCGCCCACGGCTCGTAGACGAAGAGACCGCGGCTCGGCGCGAGCAAGAGCCCGGCGAGGCCCTCGAGCAACGGCGTGTCGAATGGTTTGGTCCCGTAGCCCTGCTCCAATGGCGATCCGAAGGCGAACCAATTGAAGAGAAGCAGCGGCAGGAGCCCGACTGCCGCCCCAGCGAACGCGGCCAGCACCGCGAGGGGTCTGACGAAAAACGAACCACTCATACCGAGCGATACGAGGACGGTCGTCTGACGCGCGACGCCCCCGAGACCGAGCGCGAGACCCGCGAGCGCCTGACGCCGTAGATTGACCGGTCGCTCCACGAGCACGAGCCAGAGTGCGCCGGCGATCGCGAGGTGCACGCCGGCGTGCTGCCAGAGCGCCTGCGACGCGATCGTGCGCACGCTCGTGCCGAGGAAGTAGAGGAGCACGAGCGCGAGCGCCCAGCGCTCGCTGACGAAGCGGCGGAGCACGCTCCACAACAGGAGCGTCGCGATGGTCTCGACCACGGCGGCGGCGACGTGGCCGACGCGCAGCAGTAGACCGAGATCGAGTGCTTCCGCACCGCTCAGGGCGAACGGGAGAAAGAACGGGAACGCGAGCAGGGCCATGCCCGGCGGGAAGATCGAACACACGTGGTCGTTCGGACCCGGCGCGGGCGGGCCACCGGGGCTGCGGGTCGTCTTGGGAGGCGCGGTCGCCGTCGACTTGCCGCACGCGCGGAAGAAGTACGCCTCGGAATCGAGCTTGGCGCCACGCATAGCGTCCGTCGTCGTGACGTCGGCCAGGCGGTCGCGCTCCGCGGGCCGCATGACGAACTCGTCGTAGTCCACGTCAGCTTCGCGCACGACCGTGAACGTGAAGAGCGCGTTCGGCAGGACGTCGGGCGACCAGATGTCGTTCAGGTTCGCGAACGCGAGGACGAACAAAAGGAGACCGCGCATCAGCCAGCGACTGCGCGACGGAGCGCTCATAGCCTCAGACATCCAGTGCGACCACATACGCGCGCACGTCGCGCGCGCCTGCCGCGCGCAGCGCGCCGGACGCCGCGGCGAGCGTTGCGCCGGTGGTGGCGACGTCGTCGACGAGCGCCACGCCGGCGCCGCGCAGCGCTCCGGCTTCGGCGATGAATGCACCCCGAACGTTCTCGGCGCGCGCCGCGCGATCGAGCTCTACCTGTGGGCGCACCGAGCGCACGCGACGCAGCGGCACCGACAGCGGTAGGCCGGTGCGCTCGGCAACGACCGCGGCGAGCAGTCCGGCCTGGTCGTACCCGCGCGTCCGCGCGCGTTCGAGGTGCAGCACCGCGGGAACGACGCAATCGAGCGCGATACCGCGGGCGAGGTCGACGGCGACGCACGCCGCCACCAGCGCGCCGAGCTCGTCCGCGAGCGCGCGCTCGCCGCCGTACTTGAAGCGATGGATCGCTTCGCGCAGGGCGCCGCCGTACGTCCCCGCGGCGTGGAGGCGGCCCTGCGTGACCGGATCGCACAGCTCGCGACACGAGAGGCACAGCCAGCTGCCGGCGGAGCCACATCCGGCGCAGCGCGGTGCCAGGAGGAGGTCGCGAGCGGCATCAGTGAGGTGCGTGTAGATCACGCTGGCTCGAAGACGAGTTCGTCACCGGCTTGCGTGCTTGTCGCCGCGGCCGTCCCGGCGGGCAGCTCGAGGACATCGGATGCGCCACGCGCGGCGATCATCGCGCGCCATGGTCCGATGCGCTCCGCAACGCGCACGACACGGCCGGTCCGATCCACGAACACCGCGTCGATGGGAAAGCGCATGAGCCACATGGTGATGGCGGACGTCTTCGTGATGAGCAGCGCCTCGCCCGGCGCGAGCGCGGACCGGGGAATGAGACCGAGCCCGCGCGTCAGGAAGGAGTCGGCGACGCGGCAGGACGTGGCAAGGAGGGTGCCGCGGGTGCGGTTACGGACTCGCCGGTGCCGCGGTGCTACCTAGACGTTCCCGCAGGTCGACATCGCGGAGAGAGCCGCGGGGGCCAGGATGACGATGAACAGCGACGGGAAGATGCAGCCGACGGTCGGCAGCATGATCAGGATCGGGGCGCGGGCGGCCTTCTCTTCCGCGCGCTGGCGGCGCTCCTGGCGAAGCTGCTCAGACTGGATACGCAGCACCTTCGACATCGACACGCCGAGCTGGTCGGCCTGAATGATCGCGGAGATGAAGTTCTTGAGCTCCTTCACCTCGACGCGCTCGGAGATCCCGCGCAGCGCGTCCTGCCGCGACTTGCCGACGCGCTGCTCGCCCGCCGCGCGCTTGAACTCGTCACTGAGCGGGCCCTTCATCTTCTCGGTCACCTTCACGATGGCCGCGTCAAAGCCAAGGCCCGCTTCCACAGAGATGGTCAGCAGGTCGAGGGCGTCGGGAAGCTGCTCGAGGATCCCGTTCCCCCGCCCGCCGGCCTTGCTCGACAGGTAGAAGTCGGGCGCCATGAAGCCGAGGACGAGGCCACCCAACGCGCCGGCGATGGTCTGAACGAGGTCCGCGGTCATGAGATTCACGATGGACGAGAGGCCGATCGCGCCGACGATCGCGGCGAAGCCCTTCACCCCGAGAAAGAACTCCGTGCTCGTCGTCTCCATACCGGCACGTTTGAGCTTCAACGTGAGGCTCGAAACGGTGTTCGCCGGGTAGAAGCGCTTCACAAGGCCGGAGAGGCCCTGGATGATCGGCTTCAGCGTTCGCTCCGAGAGCGGCCGCTGCAGCTCGAGCTCTTCGAGACTCCTCGGGCGTACCGCGATCTGCTGGAGCCGCGCCTGGACCGGGTCGAGCTGCGACCCCATCACCATCGAGGCGAACACGAGCAGGATCCCGACGAAGACGAGGCCGGCGAACAGAACGGGTTCCACGCTAGACCTTGATGTCCACGATCTTCTGGATCGCGAAGAAGCCGATGGTCATCATCACCGCTCCGACGCCCAGCATGATGCGTCCGAGCGTCTCGGTGAACAACGGCTGCATGAATGACGGGTTGATGGCGTTTAGCGCGAACATGATGCCGATCGGCAGGAACGCGACGAGGTAGCCCGACATCCGGCCCTGTGCGGTCAGCGTGTTGATCTCACCCTTGATCCGCACCCGCTCGCGGATCGTGAAGGCGATCGTGTCGAGGATCTCGGCGAGGTTTCCACCGACCTGCTGCTGGACGCCGATGGCCGTGACCATGAGGTCGAGGTCCTCGCTTCGGATGCGCCGGACGAGGTTCGCGAGCGCCTCCTCCATGCCGAGTCCGAGGTTCACCTCGCGCACGACGCGGCCCATCTCCTCGCCCATCGGTGCGGGCGTTTCGCGCGACACGAGCTCGATCGACTGCAGGAAGCTCGAGCCCGCGCGGAGCGAGTTGGACAGCAGCGTGATCGTGTCGGCGAGCTGCTTGTTGAAGGCGCCGAGCCGGCCGCCGATGCGACGGCCGACGTAGAAGCGCGGCAGGAAGTAGCCGAGGATGACGCCGAAGACGCCGGAGAGCGGATCGCGGAGCACACCGAGGACGAGGCCGAGACCGAGCGCGGCTCCGATGCGGATGTAGTAGTACTCCGCGACGCGCAGCTTGAGGTTGGCGCGCGCCAGATCGCGCTGGACGCGTATGGCGAAGCGCTTGTCGGCGACATCGCTGGAGAGCGTCGCGAACGGGTCGACGACGTCCTTCTTGTCCTTCTTGGCCTTCGCCTGCGCCTTCTTCGCGTCGGCCGGCGTCGCGCCGCTCGCGTAGCGGGCCATGCGCTCCTCGACCGAAGCGCCGTCACCCGCGAGCAGGGCCGAGACGCCCCAGAAGAGGAACAACACGCCGGCGAACATGCCGACGGGCAGGGCGTACTCCACTACCGCATCCCCGCGGCCATGTCGCCGAAGACGCCCTGTGGCAGCTTGATGCCGGCGGCCTCGAACTTCTCGCTGAACTTCGGCCGGATGCCGGTCGGCCGCAGCCGGCCCTGCACCTTGCCGTCAATGTATGCGGTCTGCTCGAACACGAAGACGTCCTGGAGAACGATCGCGTCGCCTTCCATGCCCTGGACCTCGGTGATGTTCGTGATCTTGCGCGAGCCGTCCTTCAGACGCGAGATCTGCACGATCACGTCCAGTGCGCTGGCGATCTGCTCCTTGATCGCGCGCGCCGGCAGGTCGACGCCGGCCATGAGGCACATCGTCTCGAGACGACTGAGCATGTCTCGGGGCGAGTTCGCGTGACCGGTGGAGAGCGAGCCGTCGTGGCCCGTGTTCATGGCCTGCAGCATGGAGAGCGCCTCACCACCACGGATCTCACCGACGACGATGCGCTCCGGGCGCATACGGAGGGAGTTCTTCACGAGGTCCATGATCGTGACCGCACCCTTGCCTTCGATGTTGGCGGCGCGCGACTCGAGCCGCACGACGTGGTCCTGCACGAGTCGCAGCTCGGCGGCATCCTCGATCGTGATGATGCGCTCGTCCTCGGGGATGAAGCCGGACATGATGTTGAGGAGCGTCGTCTTTCCTGAGCCGGTGCCTCCGGAGATGAACATGTTCAGACGCGCTTCGACGCACGCCCGCAGGAACTCCATCATCTCGGGCGTCGCGGTCCCGAACTTCACGTAGTCCTCGACCGTGATGCGGTACTTGGGGAACTTTCGGATCGTGACGACCGGACCGTTCAGCGCGAGCGGCGGAATGATGATGTTCACCCGCGAGCCATCCGGAAGACGCGCGTCCTCGTACGGCTTCGACTCGTCAACACGCCGACCGATCGGCGCGATGATGCGCTCGATGATGCGCATCACGTGCTCGTCGCTCTGGAACGTCACGTCGGAGAGCTGCAGCTTTCCCTTGCGCTCGACGTACACGCGGAACGGGCCGTTCACCATCACCTCGGTGATCGTGTCGTCGTTCAGGAGAGGCTGGATAGGACCGAAGCCGAGGATCTCGTCGAGGATGGCCTCGAGCATCTTCTGACGCTCGACGCGCGTGATCACCACGCCTTCCTCGTCGAGGAACTTGTTGAACATCTCCTCGATGTTGGCGCGCACCGCTTTCGCGTCGCCGAGGTCGAGGCGCGGGTCGAGGTTGTTGATGATCCGCGTCTGCAGCCTGATCCGGACGTCGCGGTTCGTGTCGCGCGCGGGCGCGACCGTCTGCGTGAGCGGTCCCTCTGCCGGCGACCTGGGCGGTGCGCCCGCGGGGGGCGGTGGCGCGCCGGGAGCCTGCGGTGCGGCGGGCTGCTGCCCGGCGGCGGGACGCTGTCCTTCGATGCGCCTTAGAAGTGACATCTGTAGGTGAACAACCCTCGCTTCCGGCGCCCGTTATTGGGTGCCTGCTCCCTCGGCGTTTGAGTCTACGTCCAGTTTCCGCGTTGCGGACCGCTCGTCCGGGGGATCAGACCGGTGACTACCGCGCGCCGAAGAGCTTCAGGCCTCCCTGCGCCTTTGCCTGCTTGCCCCCGGCGGGCACCGCTGCGGCTTCGGCGGCGCCGGACAGTTTGCCGGCGAGTGTGAAGATGTCCTTGGCGACCTGGCTATCGCGATGGCTGATGACGAAGGGGACGCCGCGGTTCACGGCCAGGACCAAAGTTCGGCCGTCCGAGACGATCGTGTGCGGGATCTTGCGGCCCAGGCTGGCCTCGACGTCGGAGGCCTTGATGCCTCCGGAGCTGTCGTTGCGGTTGGCGACCAGCTGGACCTTGTCCTCGGTGTAGCCGAGCTTTTCGACGATCTCCATGAACACCCGGACGTTCTTCAGGCTCGTGATCTCGAGAGTCATCAGCGTCAAGATCACGTCGGCGACGTCGAGCATGGTGATCGCCTGTTCCTGGAACGATGGCCAGGTGTCGACCACGATGTATGCGTAGCGCTCGCGCAGCAGCTCGAGAACGTGCTTGATGTTCGCGCCGGTGATCAGCTCGGTCGACTCCGGCGTCGGTGGGGCCAGCAGCACCTTGATCCCGGTCGAGTGCTGCGCGAGGATCGACTCGAGGACATCCGAGTCGGTGTTATCGAACGAGCCGACGAGGTCGGCGATCGTCTTGGCCTTCGGGCTCATGTTCAGGATCACCGCGATGTCGCCGAACGGGAGACTTCCATCCACGAGCACGACGGGCTTCTCCGTCATTTGGTGCAGCGCGACCGCGAGGTTCGTCGCGATCGTCGTGCGCCCGACGCCACCCTTCGGAGAGAAGAACGTGATGATCTTTCCCGTGTCGCGCGACGGCGCCGCGACAGGGCTCGCGGCGGCCACCGCGGGACCCGCGGGCGCATAGCGGGCGCGACGCACCTTCTCGAGCTCGTGGACGTGGCGGATCGAGTTGATGAGCTCGTCCGCCGAGAACGGCTTCACCAGGAACTCGCGCGCGCCGGCGAGCATCGAGCGCCGCAGGTAATCCTGCTCGCCCTGGACGCTCATCATGATGATCGGGGACTCGGGGACGGTGTTCGAGATGATCTCCGTCGCCGTGATCCCGTCCATGTCGGGCATGTTGATGTCCATGAGGATCACGTGAGGCCGTTCCTTCTTCGCGAGGTTGACGGCCTCCTGCCCGCCGCCGGCTGTGCCGGCGACCTCCATGTCCGGCTCGAATCCGATCAGCTTCGCGAGGTTCTCTCGCGTGTCGGCGATGTCGTCGACGATCAGGATCCGGATCTTGTCGCCGTCAGCCACTCACCGCTCCCCTTCGCTCACTGCGCGCGAGTCTAAACGCTCACTCTGATGTAGCCGGCGGAGTCCAAGGCGAGCGCGATCAGGCCCCCGAGTCCAAGCGCCACGCCGTACGGGATCGACGACTTGAGGATGCGCGACATCGTGTTGGCCGGCGTCCCCTGAACGGGGGGCGCGAGCCGCCGCGTCACGATGAAGCCGACGGCGATGACCCCTCCCAGGAGCGCTCCGTAGACGGCGGCGTAGAGCAGGAAGTTGATGCCACGGATCGCGCCGATCGCCATGAGCAGCTTCGCGTCGCCCGCCTTGAGGCCGCGCGCGGCGTAGAACGGGTAAGAGATGGCGAACGCGAGCACCAGCCCCGCGACGTGATCCGCGAGCCCGCCGACGAAGAGGTCGCCGGGGAGAGCTTCGAAGGCGCCGAGCACCAGCCCGATGACCATGGCCGGGTACGTGAAAGCGTTGGGGATCCGTAGGTAGCGCCAGTCGGTGTACATCACCGCCAGCAGCAGCACGACGAGGACGGCGTTCTCGATAGGCCGCAGAAGATCGATGCTCTCTCTCCCCAGACGCGAGGGCGGCGCCGTCGCCGACGCCGCCCCACGAACGCTTTCGCCCGCGAATGCTAGGTCAGGTTGTTGCCGATGTTGCTGAAGATGTTCTGGATCTGGCCGCGCAGGAAGATCATGGCCACGATGACTGCGATGGCGATCACCGCGATGATGAGTGCATATTCGACGAGCCCCTGACCGTCGTCCTCGCGCAGGAAGGTGAGCATCGAGCGACCCCTTTCTAGCCGGAGTGCCTGTGAGTCTGCTGAACCCGGCTGGCGGGGCCACTAGGAAGGTCGTACTAGTACGGCTGTCGCTGGTCCGGGATCCTGACAGCTAACGGTTCGGGTATTCCGTCAGTGGTGGTCGGCCGCGCAGACTACCCGGAGCGTAGCGCCGCCAGGGGTGATTCTTGTCACGCGGCAGCGGC
>Ga0137368_10000634_pt1 | contig 34630 bp, 34 predicted proteins | sample SagtaG_13_FD_104917 | JGI IMG/M metagenome (GOLD analysis project Ga0137368, IMG submission 104917) | Vadose zone soil microbial communities from Sagehorn Ranch, Mendocino, California, USA - Sage1_L_100_16 metaG | ecosystem: Environmental > Terrestrial > Soil > Vadose zone | place: USA...
CAGCCCGCACTCCTCGAGGAGCTGGGCGAGTGCGAACGCGGAGAGGGGCGTCTGATGGGGGGGCTTCCAGACGATGGTGCAGCCGGCGGCGATCGCCGGGCCGATCTTGCGCGTGCCCATCGCGATCGGGAAGTTCCAGGGGGTGATGAAGTAGCAGGGGCCCACCGGCTGGCGCATGACGAGCACCCGGCTCGCACCGTTCCCCGCCACCTTGTAGTAGCCGTCGATCCGCAGCGCCTCGCCGGAGAACCAGCGGAAGAACTCGGCCGAGTAGGCGATCTCGGCCTTCGATTCGGCGACCGCCTTGCCCATCTCGAGCGTCATCAGCAGGGCGAGGTCGTCGGCGCGCTCGTTCAGTGTCTCGAAGGCGCGCCACAGGATCTCCCCGCGCTCGTTGGGCGGCGTCGCGGCCCATTCGGCCTGCGCGCCGACCGCGGCGTCGAGCGCCGCCTTAGCGTCGTCGGGAGTTGCGTCGGCCACCTCGCACAGCGACTCGCCGGTGGCCGGATCCTCCACGCTAAGCGTCTCGCCGCCGGTTGCGTCCCGCCATTCGCCGCCGATGTAGAGCTGCTTGGCGACCCGATCGATGACGGTCTGCTCCTGCGTCGCGACGCTCATCTCGACCTCCAATCTCGCCTGCACCTGCACAGTACCCCCAGGCAGGCCGGCCACACCGCAGCCTAGACTCCGCTCCGCCGGGCTGCCAGGGACCATGAGATGGAGGCGAACCGGCGCGGGCGATGTTCTCCAAGCGAGTGAGACGAAATGCGATCGGATTGGCGAGCGCCCTCGCCTCGGGGGCGATCCTCGCCGTGCCGGCGAGCGCGCCCGGCGCGGATTGGGTGATCCCGGGGCGCGGTTTCGGCCACGGGGTGGGCATGAGCCAGTACGGCGCCTACGGCTTCGCCAAGCACGGTCGCGATTACCGCTTCATCCTCTCCCACTACTACCGGCACACGCGCTTGACCCATTCCGCGGACACCCCGATCCGGGTGCTACTCGCAACGCCACCAGACTCGGTCGGCTTTACGAGGGCCACGAAGGCCTGCGGCAAACGGCTCGAAGCGCGGCGCGACTACGCGTTCGAGCGCTCTGGCGGCGACATCCTGCTGCGGCGGGACGGCGGGCACAAGCTCGCGAACTGCGGGCACGCCGGCACCGCCACGGGCGACCGCTGGATCCAGGTCGAGGGCAAGGGCACCTACCGGGGCAAGCTCAAGGCGACGGCCACCAGCCACGAGCTCCTGGCGATCAACGTGGTGAAACTCGACGCGTACGCGCGGGGCGTCGTGGCGAATGAGATGTCCTCGTCGTGGCCCCAGGACGCGCTTCGCGCCCAGGCCGTGGCCGCGCGCTCCTACGCGCTCGCGTCGAGCGCGGGCGGCGCCTACGACGTGTACGACGACACCCGCAGCCAGGTCTACGGCGGCAAGGGCTCCGAGACTCCCGAGACGAACAAGGCATGCCGCCGCACCTCAGATCAGGTGCTCCGCTACCGAAAGCAGGTCGCCACCACGTACTTCTTCTCCACATCGGGGGGCCAGACGGAGAGCATCCAGTACGGCTTCCCCGGGTCCCAGCCCGTTCCGTATCTAAAGAGCGTCAAGGACCCCTACGACGACCTCTCGCCGTATCACAAGTGGAAGGTGCGCTACTCCCAGGGCGAGATGGAGTCGCGGCTGGACGGCCTGTTCAAGGGCAAGCTCCGCAAGATCGAAGTGCTGAAGCGCGGCGACTCGCCCCGCATCGTGAGCGCCAGGATCGTCGGCTCGCGAGGCAGCTCGAAGGTCTCCGGCCTCGCGCTCCAGAGCCGCCTCGGCCTGCGCAGCACCTGGGCGAAGTTCCGGAAGAGTTAGCGCTGGCCGCTACCCGTCCGGGTACGGCTGCAGCGGGATGCCGTGGTCGGTGTCGCGCATGCCGATCTCGTAGGCCGCGCCGCCGCTCAGCTCCAGGCGCTCGGGCTCGCGGCCCCGGCGCTCGATCTCGAGCTCGAGGTCCGAGATCGAGCAGTTGAGCGTGTTGTGCTCGGGGCCCTCGGGATCCGCGTAAACCCAGGCGACGAAGTTCCGGGCCTCCGAGGAGACGCGGCCGCGCACTTTGAGGCCCTTCCCCGGCAGCCTGAACTCGCAGCTCGTGGGGTGCTCGTCGAGCTTGGTCGAGAGCGCGCTACCCAGGCCACCGAGGCGATGATCCGCCCCGTCGATCCGCAGCGTCCCGTTGGCAAGCCACGGGGTCGTGAACGGCCCGACCTTGATCCTGCCGGCTGCCACGTCCAGATAGCTGCCCTCCTCTCCCGCGAGGCGGGATGCCTGGATCCACACCCAGCGCTCCGCGTGCTCCGTGCCCCAGTTGTGGCCGATCATGCCTGGCCAGCTGGCAAGGTCGAACCGATCCCCCCCGACGGTCAACGTGCCGTCGAAGCGCGCGCTCGGGTAGGGGCTCAAGAGTTTGGTGCGAGGAAGCGAGCCCTCGTACATGCGCTGGTAGGGGAGGTGGCGGAACGGTGGGCCGGGGTCGTCGAACTCGAGGTCCCAACTCGCGTCGAGCGCCGGAGTCTTGAGCTCGCCGGTGGCGCGGCCGGGCTCCAGGAGCGCCCCGTCCACGCGGATGTACGCGCCGTCGGGGGCTGAGAGCTCCGCCGCTTCGAACGTCGCCTTCGCGCTGCGCGGCCCCGGCGAATCCGCGTCGAAGAGGGTGAGCCAGATGGAGGCGGTCGGCTCCTCGCCGGGCCGCTTGTGCACCGTGTGGCGGATCCATATGCCCTGGCCGCCCGTTGGCCGGGTGGCCTTGATGTAGAAGCTCTCGTAGTGACCGGCATCGAGGCCGACGCGGGGAAAGTGGGCCTCCGTTCGCACGGCGGGAATCTATCCACACGCGGTGAGGGCGGCGCGGGCCGCTGGCTCAGTGGCGGATCGTGATCACGTCGCCGTCCTGCACGACGTAGTCGCGGCCCTCGGTCCTGATCAGCCCCCGTTCGCGCGCAGCCGTGTACCCGCCGGCGTCCACAAGCTCCCGCCAGTCGATCACCTCGGCGCGGACGAAGCTCGCCTGGATGTCCGTGTGGACGCGGCCCGCGGCATCCCAGGCCGTGAGCCCGCGGCGCAGAGCGCGGGCCCTCGCCTCGCTGGCGCGGTGGGCGGTGAAGAAGGTGACCAGGTCGAGCAGGTCGTACGCAGCTCGCACGAGGCGCTCGAGACCCGACTCCGCAAGGCCGAGCTCGGCGCGCATCTCCGCGGCCTCCTCGGCCGGGAGCTCGGCGAGCTCCGCCTCGATCCGCGCGCTCACCGCGATGCACACCGCGCCGGAGCCCGCGTGCTCGACCAGCGCGGCCGGAGGCTCCGCCTCCGCCTCGTCGACGTTGGCCACGTACAGGAGCGGCTTGGAGCTCAGCGCCTGGAGGTTTCGCGCCGCGTCGGGCGCGCCGGCGGGGGCCGGAACCCGGCGCGCGGGCTCGCCCCGCCTCAGCGCCTCGACCACCCGCTCGAGCCAGTCTCGCTCCGCGACCGCCTCCTTGGCTCCCGATCCCGCCTCCTTGCGCACGCGATCGAGGCGCCGTTCAGCCTGTTCGAGATCCGCGAGGAGGAGCTCGGCCTCCACGACCTCGGCGTCCGCGATCGGGTCCACGCGCCCGTGCGGATGGGGCACGCGTCCGTCCTCGTGCGCGCGCACCACATGACAGATCGCGTCAGTCTCGCGGATCTCGGCCAGGAACCGGTTGCCAAGCCCTTCGCCGGCCGATGCTCCTCGGACGAGGCCGGCGATGTCGCGGAACTCGATCGTCTCGGGAACCAGTGGGCTCGCCCCCGTGACCTCGGCCACCGGAGCCAGACGCTCGTCCGGGACCTCGACGATCGCGACGTTCGGCTCCACGGTCGTGAAGGGGTAGGCGGCAGTCTCGGCGCCGGCGCGGGTCAGCGCGTTGAACAGCGTCGTCTTGCCGGCGTTCGGCAGGCCGACGATGCCGATCTTCACGAGGGGCCCGGCCGGGCGGCGTTCGCGACCAGGTCGATGAGGCGATCCTCGGCTCCCCTGGCGGCCAGTCCGGGCCAGGCTGCCCCGATCGCCAGCCCGAGCGCCGCGCCCGCGAGCACGTCGGACGGATAGTGCATGCCCAGGTAGGGGCGGGTGACGCAGATCGCGCCGGCCAGGCCGTACAGGGGCAGGCTCGCACCGGGCGCCACGCGAGCCATCGCGGTCGCGGCCGCCAGCGACGCCGTGGCGTGGGCGGATGGAAACGAGAGCTCGCTGGGGGCTCCGGCCAGGGGTGGCAGCCGCCGCAGCCGCGGCCGCCGGCGGCGAACGGCGAGCTTCACCGCATAGTTGATGCCAATCGAAGCCGGGCCGACCGCGGCCGCCCGCAGCCAGCGCTCGCGCATTGGAGGGTCGACGGCCGCCGCCGCGAGGCCGATCGCCGCCCACACGGCGCCCCACTCCCCGGCCGTGCCCAGCGACCGCATCGCCCGCTCCGCCCCGGACGAGTGATAGCGCGTGCGCATCGCGCGAAGCACGCGCCGATCGAGCCGTCGTAGGCGGTGGGCACTGAGCCGCTTCGGCATCGGCCCGAGGATACGGCGACGGCGATGGGGGAGAATCCCCTCGGATGGAGGCTGCAACTGCGCCGCGCATGGTCCCCGGCTATCGCCACGTACCGGGGAACCACTGCGGATCGACAGCGCTTCGCAACCTGCTGGCCTTCCACGGCGTCGACGTCTCCGAGGCGATGGCGTTCGGGCTGGGTGCAGGCGCGTGTTTCTACTACGTGGCGCTCGACGGCCAGTCCCCCTCCAGGTTCACGAACGGCCGAGTTGCGCGCCTCGAGGAGCAGTTCCTCAAGCTGACCGAGGCGCCGCTCCGGCTGGATACCTTCGACGACCCCGAGAGCGCGTGGCATGCGGCGCGCGTCACGGTGGATGCCGGGCGGCCCGCCATCCTCCTCACGGACCTCTACCACCTCGACCACTACGGCAAATCGGCCCATTTCCCCGGGCACGCCGTGGTCCTGGCGGGCTACGACGGCGAGGTCGCCTACCTCTCCGACACCGCCTTCGAGGAGCTCCAGATCACGCGCCTAGAGAACCTCGCACGGGCGCGCTTCGAGCAACTGCCGGTTTTCCCATTGGCCGGCCACATGTTCACGCTCGCCGACGGCGCCGAGCTCGGCGACCTGCGCGAGGCGATTCCGCGGGCCGTGAACCGAAACGCCCGCCAGATGATCGATCCTCCCATGGGTGAATTCGAGGGCCTGCCGGCGCTGCGGCGCTTCGCGGCCGAGGTCGGTGAGTGGCCGCGCGAGGTCGAGGATTGGCAGTGGTGCGCCCGCTTCTGCTACCAGGTGATCGAGCGCCGGGGCACGGGCGGAGGCAACTTCCGGCTCATGTACTCGCGTTTCCTCGAGGAGGCCGGCTATGAGCAGGCGCCGCTCGCCGCCGACGCGGCGGCTCGCTGGACGTCGCTCGCGGAGGCGCTCCTCGCGGCGAGCGAGCTCGACGAGCCAGGAGCGGAGGCGTGGGCGCGTGTGAGCGCTGCGGCGGCCGAGGTGCTCGACGCCGAGGAACGCCTCTGGCCGGCGCTCGCCGGCTAGCGGCTGCCCGCGCCCTAGCTCGTGGCCTGCGTCAGCGGGTCGGGTGCGCCCAGCTTCGAGAACTCGGAAGCCTCGTAGGGCTTACCGGGGACGCCTCCGATCGCCACGACGCGAAGCCCGTCGGGCCCCGGCCAGAGCTTGCGCTTGACGCCGCTTCCCACGCGCACCATCGTCTCGGTGTCGAGCGGGTGGCGTTCGCCGTCGATCTCGATCTCGCCCGACCCCCGAAGAGCGATGTAGACCTCCTCCTGCCCATCCTCTCCGTGGTCGTGCTCGGGGTACTGGTCCGTGTTGGGCGGTATCTCGAGCACCTGGAGCCCGAACGACTCCACGCCGAGCTCAGCACGGGCCCGAATGAAGGCCCCCGCATACACGGCCTCCATCTCGTCGATCCTCTTCGTCGCGTAGCCGGGCATTGACCCCTCCTTTTTGGGTGACTCAGCCGCGGGACACGATAGCGCACGAACGTTCGTGCGGAGGGCCGGGTATGATCAACCCCATGGCCACGGCCACCCGGAACACCCGCAAATCGTCCAAGCCGAATACCGGCAAATCCGCTCGGACCCGCGCATCGCGGGCAGGCGTCGGGAACCCGCCGAAGGGAACGCGCGAGGCGATCCTCGACCGCGCGGTGGACCTCGCTTCGGCCGAGGGCCTCGAGGGGCTGACGATCGGGCGCCTGGCGAGCGAGCTCGAGATGAGCAAGAGCGGGCTGTTCGGGCACTTCGGATCCAAGGAGGAGCTCCAGCTGGCGAGCGTGGAGGAGGCGTCGCGTCGCTTCGTCCACGAGGTGGTCGAGCCCGCGCTCGAGCAGCGGGAGGGAGTGGCGAGATTGCGCGCGCTATGCCACGGGTATGTCGACTATCTCGAACGTCAGGTCTTCGCTGGCGGTTGCTTCTTCGCCGCCGCATCGGTCGAGTTCGACGATAGGCCCGGCCCCGTCAGCGACCGCGTGCGGGACGCAGTCGGCGCGTGGCTCGCGTACCTGGAAGCGCAGGCCAAGGCGGCGGGGTCGGATGATCCAGCACTGCTGGCGTTCGAGCTCCACGCCCTCGGACAGGGCGCGAACTCGTCGTTTCGCCTCTTCGGCGATCGAAAGGCCTTTCGGCGAGCCCGGCAGGCGATGGAGCGTCTGCTGCCCTGAGCTAGGCGGTGAACCGCGCGAAGTAGCCGAGCTTCGGGCCCACGCGGCGCTCTAACTTGAGCCCCGCCGATTCGGCGCGGCGCTGGAGCGAGCCGAGCGTGACCATGTGCGGGTCTCCGAACAGCTCGCCGACGATCAGCCGCCCGCCCGGCCGGAGCACGCGAGCGACCTCGCGCAGGGCGGCCTCCTGGTCCGGGATCTCGCCGAGCACCGTGATCAGGATCGCGGCGTCGAAGCTCGAGTCCTCATACGGCAGCTCCTGGGCGTCGCCCTGGGTGGGGTTCACGTTCCACAGGCCGCGCTCCCTTGCCCGCCGGATCGTGTGGTCGAGCATCTCCTGCTGGACGTCGAATACCTCCACCGCACCCTCGCTACCGACCCACTCGGCGAGATCGAGGGTGTAGTAGCCGGTGCCCGGGCCGATCTCGAGGATCCGCTCGCCCGGCTGCGGCTCGAGCGCCTCCCGAAGGCGGTCCCGAGTGATGAACGGATGGGGCGCCTCAACCCAGAAGCGCTGGCCGTATGGACAGGCCGAGGGGTTCTTCCGCCACCACAGCGCCGCCCCGGCGACGACGCCGGCTGCCAGCCCGAGGAGCTTCCTCACGTCCCCGAGAAGCCGATCGTGTGTGGTGCCCCGGAGGTGCGCAGGAAGACCACCTTCGCCAGGTCCAGCGCCACCGAGCCGTCCTCGGTGGCGAGGTCGTGCCAGCCCTCGCCGCCGTCCACGGCGCCGCGCAGGCCCCGCAACGTCTCGTCGGTGATCCTCACCGTCATCACCTGGCCGCCGCCGAATCCGACCTCGACCCGCTTCATCTCCTCGGCCATCGCCATCCTCCTCGTCAGTCGTGCCCGGCCGCCGGCTCGACGAGCTCCGTGAGCACGCCCTCGCCCGCATTCGGGTGCAGGAACGCGACCCGGCTTCCCCTGATTCCCACTCGGGCCTCCTGGTCGATCAGCTCGACTCCGGCGTCCTTCAGTCGAGCGAGCGTTGCGTCGATGTCCTGCACGCGATAGGCCACGTGGTGAAGCCCCTCTCCGCGCTTTTCGATGAAGCGCCCGATCGCGGTGTCCGGCCCGAGCGGGCGTAGCAGCTCGACATGACCGTCCCCCACGTCGAGGAGGACGGCCTCGACGCCCTGGGCCTCGATCGTCTCGCGATGCACGACCGGCATCCCGAAGGTGCCCTCGTAAACGGTGGTCGCCCGCTCCAGGTCGGAGACGGCGACGCCGACGTGATCGATCAGCTCGAACATTGCGGCCTGAGTCTATGGAGCCGGAATCGTCTAGCGCTCGGGCTCGTCGGGGGGACGAGCGGCGAAGACCCCGGCGGTGTCGGGGTCGCGAGCTTCCTCGTCCTCGCGCTCGGGTATCGCCTCGAGCTGCTTGGTGCGCTCCCGGGCCATGATCTCGCGAATCTCGGCGTGCTCGATCACCTCGTTCTCGAGCAGGCGCTCGGCGATCTCGTCCAGGAGGTCGCGGTGGTCGATCAGCAGCCGGGAGGCGCCGCGGTAGGACTCCTCCGAGATCGCCGTCACCTCCTCGTCGCGCGTACGCCGCAGCGCCTCGGAGACGGTGTGGTCGTTCGCCGGCACCTGATGGGAGCGGATCGAGGTCCCCATTCCGTACTCGAAGACCATCGAGCGGGCGATGTCGGTGACCCGCTTCAGGTCGTCGGAGGCCCCGGTCGTCACGCGGCCGAAGGTGATCTGCTCCGAGACGCGGCCTGCGAGCAGGACCTTCATGTAGTCGATCAGCTCCTCGCGCGACTTCAGGTAGCGGTCCTCCTGCGGCAGGTTGAGCGTGTAGCCCAGGGCCTTGCCCCGCGGCACGATCGAGACCTTCTGGACCTTGTCGACGGTTGGTAAGAGCTCGGAGACCAGGGCATGGCCCGCCTCGTGCCAGGCGACCACGCGCTTCTCCTGATCCGTGATCACCTTGCGAGTCTGGAGGCCGGCGATGACGCGCTCGAAGGCATCGTCGAAGTCGGCCTGCGTCACGAACTCGCGATGATTTCGCCCGGCGAGGATCGCCGCCTCGTTGCAGAGGTTCGCCAGATCGGCTCCGGTCAGGCCCGCTGCGTGGCGGGCAACCCGCTCCAGGTCGACGTCCTGCGCCATGGGCTTCTCGCGCGTGTGCACTTCGAGGATGTGCTTGCGGCCCCGCATGTCGGGCGGGGGCACGAACACCTGGCGGTCGAAGCGGCCGGGCCGCAGCAGGGCCTTGTCGAGCTTCTCGAGCATGTTCGACGCCGCCATCACGATCACGTTGTCGCGCGAATCGAAGCCGTCCATCTCGACCAGGAGCTGGTTCAGGGTCTGGTCCCGCTCCCCGGAGATGTCCGATCCTCGCTGGGCGCCGACAGCGTCGAGCTCGTCGATGAAGATGATCGCCGGCGAGTGCTCGCGGGCCTGCTTGAACAGACGCCGGATCCGAGCCGCCCCGAGGCCGGCGAACATCTCCACGAACGAGGAAGCCGACTGCCCGAAGAAGTTCGCGCCCGACTCGTGGGCGACGGCCTTGGCCAGCAGGGTCTTGCCGGTCCCCGGAGGCCCGTGCAGGAGGATGCCCTTCGGCACCTTCGCGCCGAGGGACTTGAACTGCTTCGGGCGGCGCAGGAACTCGACCACCTCGCGCAGCTCGTCCTTGGTCTCATCGACGCCGGCGATGTCGTCCCAGGTGACGGAGCTCCTGGAGCGCGGCGTGATCTGCTGCGGCTTGGTCCGCGGCATGAGCTTGAGCGTCCGCCAGACCAGGTAGACGAGCGCCGCCATGAAGATGATCGGCAGCCACAGCTGCGCGAAGTCCTCGAACTGGTACCAGCTGATGTTCAGGATCGCCAGAGTCGTCAAGTGCCCTCCTGGCCTTGCGTCAGCGTATCCATGATCACAAAATATCGGCACCGGTACGCCGGTACCGAAAACCGCTACGCCGTCGTCCCCTCAGCCCTCAACACCTCCCGCAGCGCCGCCGAGCCGACCTCGAGCTGCTCCGCGTTGGGCTCCCGGGTGGAGAAGAGGCGCTGAATCGCGTCGCCCGCGGCGTGGATCGCACGCCCGAGCGCGGAGTCGGGCCGCCGCTCGGCGTATGCGAAGAGCTCGACGGCGCCGGAGACGCTCGCCACCGCCGCGACGATTCGCGGGAGCGGCCCTGGCCGCCTTACGACCCGCTCGGCGACCAGCTGGCTCGCCGCGGACAGGACGAGCAGGGGAACGATCAAATTCGAGCCGCAGCGCTCGTGCTCCTTCGGCGCGTCGGAGGGGTCGAAGCTCCCTCGCTCATACGCGCCGATGGCCTTGTGCTCGACCCCGTGGTAGGCGGCCAGGTCTCGATCGCGAAGGGCCATCGCCGCCGGCAGCACGCCGAGCGCGGCGATTGCGCCCTCGCTCGCCATCGTCGAGCGCGCGAGCCGCCGGATCGCGCCGCTCGCGAGCGCGGCGGAGAGTGCGACCGCGAGCACGCGGAGGTCCTCGACGGGGAGCCTCGCCACGGGCAGGCGACTGCGAACGATCGGCACCACGGCGAATGCCTCCGCGAGCCTCAAGGGCCCTCTGAGCAGCGGGATCGAGCCGAGCGGGCCGCGGGCGAACACAGGCTTGGCGCCCGAGGACACCTCGATCCGGCCGTCGCCGGTCCTCGCGGCTGCGGCCCATGCAGTGGGCCCGTGGATTAAGAGCCCGTTGCGAAGGGCCATCCCGCCGAGGCGGAGCTTGGGCGGTGGGCCGGCCCCGTTGCCGCCGGGCTGCGCGGTGCCCCGTTCGTGAGCCATGCCATCGCCGGTCGCGCTCATCCCAGCACCTCCTGGATCACCTCGCGGTAGAACCGGGCCGCCAGGTCGATATCGGCGACCGAGGCCCGCTCGTCGGCGTTGTGAACCAGCGGAGCGGCCTCGAGCAGCGACAGCTCGCGCTGTGGACAGAACCCGTAGACGATTGCCGACCCAAACGCCCGGCGGAACCAGTGGCTGTCGCTGAACCCGGGCATCGCGATCGGCACGAGCGTCGCACCCGGATCCGCTTGCGCCAGCCACGCCTCGATCGTCTCGCTGAGCGGCGTTCGAAACGGCGAGCTGTTGCCGACCACGTGCTCGACGAACTCCAGATCAAAGCCCGCCGCCTCCTCAGCTCCGCCTCCGGGGGCGGCGGGGTCTGTTGCAATCCCGCGCCCCTCCAGGACGGCCGAAACCCGTTCGAGAACGTCCGCCTCCCCCATTCCGGGGGGCACGCGGCAGTCCACGAGGATCTCAGCCCGCGAGGGGATCACGTTCTCCTTCTCGGACGCGCTCGCCTGGGTCGGAACGAGCGTCACGCGGAGCATCGGCTCGACCAGGTAGCTGACGAGCTCCGGGGCAGAGACCCTCAGGCGCTCGACCGCGCCCGCGAGGGCCTCGGGGTCGGCCCCGTCGAGGTCCTCGCCTACGAGGGCGGCCAAGAAAGCCATTCCCTCCGGCGTGGGCTCGATCGGGGGCTGGTCCCGAAGCCGGTCCAGGAGCGGTGCGAGCTTCAGCAGCGCGTTGTCGCCGAGCCCCGGAACGGAGGCGTGGCCAGCTGTGCCGTGAGTCCGGACCCGAAACCGGAACACCCCCTTCTCGCCGACGCAGAGGGGGTAGAAGCGGCGGCCGTCGAGCTCGAAAGCCACTCCGCCGCCCTCGTTGAGGACGTAATCGGAGCGGACCTTCTCGGGATGCTCGCGACAGAGCCACTGCGCACCCGCTCCGGCGCCCATCTCCTCGTCCGCGGTGGTGACGACCAGGAGCTCACCCTCTCGCGGTCGCCAACCGTCTCGGCCAAGGGCCGCGGCTGCCGCCACCTCGGCGGCGACCTGATCCTTCATGTCCTGCGCGCCGCGACCCAGGATCTCTCCGTCCACCACGTCTCCCGCCCAGGGATCGAAGCTCCACTCCGACGGATCCGCGGGAACGGTGTCGACGTGACCGAGCAGACAGAGGGTCGGACCCGGGGCCGCGCCGCGCAGGCGCGCGACGAGATTCGGCCTGCCGGGCTCGGCGGCGAACAACTCGCAATCGAAGCCCGCCTCGGTGAGCGTGTCGGCGAGGAGTTCCTGCGCGGGCTGCTCGTTGCCGGGCGGGTTCGACGTGTCGATCCGGATCAGCCGCTGAAGGAGCTCGACGGCCCGCGCACCGAGGTCCTCGCCGGCCGCAACTCTCGCCGCTTGCTCCACTCGACGGAGGTTACCCCGGAGCCGCTCAGCCCACGATCGCCTGGACGTCCACCGCCGGGTCATACTGGATCGGCGGAGATCCCAATGGAGCGGTTGTTCGACACCGGGGAGGAGCCACGCCATCGAACGAGCGTCCCGCCGCGCGAGGCTCCGCTGGCGGTGCGCATGCGGCCGCGCGCCCTGGACGAGCTCGTGGGCCAGGAGCACCTGCTCAGCGAGGGCTCGACCCTGCGCGCCGCGATCGAGACGGGTGAGCCGCACTCGGCGATCTTCTACGGCCCTCCGGGCTCCGGCAAGACGACCCTGGCGCGGATCATCGCCACGGCCTGCCGGGGCGCATTCGAGGAGGCCTCGGCGGTGAACGCGGGTCGTGCGGAGGTGCGAGCGATGATCGGGCGTGCGGAGGAGCGGCGGCGGGTCGCCGACGAGCCGACCATCTTCTTCCTCGACGAGATCCATCGGTTCAACAAGGCGCAGCAGGACGCATTGCTGCCGGCGGTCGAGGAGGGGTTGGTGACGCTGATCGGCGCCACGACCGAGAACCCCTACTTCGAGGTCAACTCGGCCCTGCTGAGCCGGACGCAGATCTACGAGCTGCGTCCGTTGGAGCCGCCCCACCTGCGTAGCCTCCTGGATCGCGCCCTCTCGGATCCCGAACGAGGCATTCCGGACCCGCCCGAAGTCGAGCCGGCGGCGCTCGATTTGCTAGCGACCCGCTCCGACGGCGATGCCCGTATCGCGCTCACCGCCCTGGAGCGCGCTGTGGAGACGGCGCGAGCCGGCGATCACCGCGTCGACGTGGCCACCGTCGAGGATGCCCTGCAGCGCAAGGCCCTCACCTACGATCGCGAGGGGGATCGCCACTACGACTACGTCTCCGCGTGGATCAAGGCCACGCGGGCATCCGATCCCGACGCCTCGCTCTACTACCTCGCCGTGATGCTCGAGGGCGGTGAAGACCCACGCTTCATCGCCCGCCGGATGGTGATCCTCGCCTCCGAGGATGTCGGCAACGCCGACCCGATGGCGCTCCTCGTCGCGAACGCCGCCGCTGCGGCCGTCGATCGCGTGGGCCTGCCGGAGGGCCGGCTGAACCTTGCGCAAGCCGCCACCTACCTCGCGCTGGCGCCGAAATCGAATGCGTCCTACCGGGGGATCCAGCGCGCCACCGCACACGTTCACGAGCACGGCGCGAAGCCCCCGCCCGCGTACCTGCGGGACGCGCACTACCCAGGGGCGAAGAAGCTGGGCCGCGGAGTCGGCTACGTCTATCCGCACGACGAGCCGGGCGCGGTCGCCGATCAGGAGACGATGCCCGACGGCGTGGAGGGCGAGCGCTTCTATGCGCCCACCGAACGCGGCTTCGAGGCCGAGCTGGGTAGGCGCCTCGAAGAGATCAGGCGCCGGCTCGGCCGCTCCTAGCGCCCGCAAGCTCCGCCAACGCCGTCGAGCCCGCGGTTTGTCGCTTATGGCGTGCATAACTGCAGGCTCGACGGTCCGGCCGCCATAGAATCGGAGCGCGATGGGCAAGCTCGAGTCGTTCAACCCCGCCACGGGCGAACTGGTCGGCTCCGTGGAGACGATCAAGCCGGACCAGGTGCAGGCCGTCGTCGACGACGTCGCGGAGGTGCAGCCGTTCTGGGCGCAGCTCTCGCTCGCGGACCGGAGCCGCTATCTGCGCAAGGCCGCCGACGTCCTGGTCGAGGAGGTCGACGACGTCGCCCAGCTACTCACCCGTGAGCAGGGAAAGCCGATCACCGAGAGCTACACGATGGAGGTCGTGCCGACGATCGACGTCCTCCACTGGTGCGCGGACAACGGGCCGAAGATCCTGGACGACGAGCCGGTGCGGATGGGTCAGGCCCTGTTCCTCTCGAAGCAGGCGAAGTTCTCGTACGAGCCGCTCGGCGTGGTGGGCGTGATCGCGCCGTGGAACTACCCGTGGTCGATCCCGTTCGACGAGGTCGCGATGGCGCTCATGGCGGGCAACGGCGTGGTGCTGAAGCCCGCGAGCCTGACCCCCCTGCTCGGCGAGCGGATCCGCGAGACCTTCGAGAAGGCGGGGCTGCCGGAGGGCTTGGTGCGGGTGGTGCATGGCGGCGGCGCGATCGGCAGCGCGCTGTGCGAGTCGTCCGCGCGGAAGATCTTCTTCACGGGGTCGGTCGAGGTGGGCCGCAAGGTCGGCGAGACCTGCGCCAAGCACCTCAAGGGGTCGGTGCTGGAGCTGGGCGGCAAGGACCCGCAGATCGTGTGCGCCGACGCTGACCTCCCCAATGCGATCTCGGGTTGCGTTTGGGGAGGCTTCGCAAACGCGGGGCAGACCTGCTCCGGGATCGAACGCACATACGTCGTCAAGGACGTCGCCGACCGCTTCCTCGACGGTGTGACGCGGCGGGCGGGCGAGTTGACCGTCGGGGACCCGACGGAATGGGAGACGGAGATCGGCCCGATGGTCTCCGAGGACCAGTTCGGCGTCGTCACGGAGCTGGTCGACGACGCGCTGTCGAGCGGAGCGGATCGAGTCGCGGGCGGACCGCGAGAGGTGCCGGGGTTCAGCGGCAAGTTCATCGCCCCCACGGTGCTTGCCGGCGTCGAGGACGAGATGCGGATCATGAAGGAGGAGATCTTCGGCCCGGTGGTCCCGATCGTCGTGGTCGACTCCGAGGAGGAGGCGCTCGAGCGGGCCAACGACTCCAACTTCGGCCTCGGCGCGTCGATCTGGACCAAGGACAGGGCCAAGGGCGAGCGGATGGCGCGGCGAATCGAATCCGGGATGGTGTGGATCAACGACCACTCCTATACGCACGCGGCCTGTCAGTGCTCGTGGGGCGGCGTGAAGGAGTCCGGCCTCGGCCGTTCCCACTCCAAGTTCGGCTTCTACGAGTGCGTGGACGTCAAGCTGATCTCGTGGGAGCCCGGCATGACCCGCGACTTCTGGTGGCAGCCGTACGACCGGACGCTCGGCGAGGCGGTTCGCGCCTCGGCCCGGCTCCTCTACGGCCGCAACGGCCAACGCCTGAAGGCCCTGCGCGAGGGTGGCATTCCGCTGCTTCGAGTCGGCGCGCGGACGCTACGCAAGGACCGCTGACGCGCCGCGACGTACGCGCCGCGGCGCGGCCTACGGCCCGGTGAGCTTGTAGCTGAGCGGCGGGGACCAGCCGCTTCGCTTCGCGGTGTTGGTCTTCTCGGAGCGGACGGCGACCTTGTAGGTCTTGCCTGGAACCACCTTCGCCGGCCTGTCGTTCCTACCGAAGGTGGCGTGGGTCTTGGCGGTGTCGTTCAGCCAGGTGGTCCAGGGCCTGCCGCCGATCCTGTAGCGGACGTCGAAGAGCGACCCGGTGTTCGTGTTCGCATCGGCCCACATCACGCCGAAGGTGTCGAACTCGTTGACCGTGAGGGGGCTCGTCTGGAGCGGTCGCACCTTGACGATCCCGTTCATGCCGTTGACGGGGGACCCGCCGGGCGTACCGTGGACCTGGCAGTAGTAGTGGTAGGTACCCGCGGAGGCACTCACCGAGAAGTCGATCGGCCCGGTAGTCGGCTCGCCCGAGTTGAAGAGCTTCGCGTCCTGGACGACGTTGTGGTCTCCCGTAGAGGAGAGATCGCGCTGCCAGTGGAAGCTCGCGCCGGAGTGGAAGTCCTGCGCCGATGGCGTCGCCGGAGCGAAGAAGTTGTCGGAGACCGAGATCTCGGTCGGGGGCGCTGCGAGCAGGCCGGCAACGGCGGGCGCCGCGATCACGCTCAGCGACACCAGCGACACCGCCACAACGATCAACCGTCTCACCCGACACCTCCGCCTTCGTTGCCCCTGTGCACTCATGGTGTTTACAGGTTTCGCGCTCGCAAGGTTCACTTGGGACAATCGCCCCGTGGCCGAAATCGCGGCTGTGCAGCAGGAATCCGCCGTGGCGAACCGATCTGCCTCGCCGGGGGCCGTCGTGGTCGCGGGACTGTGGCGCGAGTTCGGAGAGCGCGCCGTTCTTCGCGACGTCAGCTTCGAGCTGCCCGGCGGAGCGACGCTCGCGATCCTGGGACCGAACGGAGCCGGCAAGACGACGCTTCTCCGGGTACTGGCGACTTTGCTCAGGCCGACATCCGGCACCGTCTCGGTGCTCGATTGCGAATTGCCGCGCCAGGCCTGGAGGGCACGCGGGCGCATCGGCTACCTGGGACACGAGCCGCTCCTCTACCGGGACCTGACCTGCGCCGAGAACCTCCGCTTCCAGGCTCGCCTGTACGGCCTGCCGAGCGAGGACGAGGAGCGGATCGACTCGCTCCTGAATCAGGTGCGGATGTCGCGGCGCGCCGACGAGCTGGTCCGCAACCTGTCCGCGGGAATGGTGCAGCGAGTGGCCGTCTGCCGCGCTGTGCTGCACGAGCCGGAGTTGCTGCTCCTGGACGAGCCCCGGTCCCACCTGGACCCGGAGGCGGCCGCGTTGGTGGAGCCGCTGATCGGATCCGCGCCCGGCCGCTCCCGCGCGCTCGTCACGCACGACGTCGAGGCGGGGCTCGCCGAAGCCGATCTCGTGCTGGCGCTGAGGGCGGGCGGCGCCGTTGCCTACGCCGGCGCGGCGGACGGTCTCTCCGCAGGCGATGCCCGGGCGATCTACGGCGGTCGGCCGTGAGCGCGTTCAGGGCGATCCTCGGCAAGGACCTCCGGGTGGAGCTGCGCACCCTTCAATCCGTGCCGGCGATGGCGCTGTTCGCCGTCACCACCTTCGTGATCTTTCGCTACGGCCTCGACCGCACGGCGCTCAGCGGGAGCCTCGCCGCCGGCGTCCTGCTGGCTGCGGTTCTGTTTGCGGCGATCCTCGCGATCAACCGGCTGTTCGTGACCGAGCGTGACGAAGGGGGCTTCGAGGCCATCCGCCTGGCGCCGGTGGACGGGACCGTGCTCCTCGCGGCCAAGGCCGTGGCGCTGGTGGTCTATCTGCTCGTGCTCGAGGCGATCGCCGTGCCCGTGTTCGCGATCTTCTTCCTGGACGGCTGGGGGGGTCTCGCGGCGCTCGCTGGTGTCCTCGTCCTGGTGGACGTGGGGCTCGCCGCCCCCGGGGTCCTCGTCTCCTCGATCGCGGCGAACTCCCGCGCCCGCGACTTGCTCGTGCCACTGCTCCTGCTTCCCCTGCTCGTCCCGATGATGATCGCCGCCGCCAATGCCGCCGAGCCGCTGCTCGTGGCAGGAGGCCCTTCATACGCCGGAACAGGCAAATGGCTGGCGATCCTTGCCCTCTACGATGTGGTGTTCCTCCTGGTCGGATACGCGGTATACGACTTCCTCCTGGAGGACTGACCGGGCTTCCCGGACGAGGACGAGCAATGAGGTTCCCGAGCCTGCGAGCGCAAGCGGCCATCACCGTCGCCGTCCTGGCGGCAGGCTTCGCGCTGGTCTTCTTCTACGCTCCCAACGACGCGGATCAGGGCTTCATCCAGAAGATCTTCTATCTGCACGTCCCCCTTGCGATCTGCGCGCTCGCGGGCTTCGTCGTCGCGGCGATTCACGCGATCCGTCACCTGCGGAGCCTGGATCCGGTCCACGACGCCCGCGCGTACGTCTCGATTCACCTCTCGGTCATCTTCGGGGTGGCGGTGCTCCTCACGGGCTCGATCTGGGCGCGCGCCTCGTGGGGCAAGTGGTGGGTTTGGGACGAGCCGACGCTGGTCAGCTTCCTGATCGTCTTTCTGCTCTACGCGACCTATTACCCGCTTCGCTACGCGATCGAGGACCGGGACCGGCAGGCACGCTACGCATCGGTGTTCGCGATCACCGCGGGCGCCTTCGTGCCGCTGAACTTCATGGCGGTGCGCGCCGCTCAATCGCTCGTCCACCCACGTGTCTTCGCGACCGCGGAGGGGGGCATGCCATTGAGGATGTGGATTGCGTTCGCGGTCTGCCTGGCCGGCATGGCGCTTCTGTGGACCTCCTTGGTCCGCTTCGAGCTCGCCGCCAAGTCGGCCTCCGCCAGCCTCTCTCGACTGCGTCGATCGCTCGAGGGCGAGACCTACGTCACGAGCGGCTCCCGAATCGCGCCGGGCGTTCCGTCCCGCGCGCCGTCCCCAGGCTGATGCCCGCCCTGCCGCTCGACGAGGCGGGTAAGTACGTCGCCGCCGCGTACATCGTCTTCCTTGCCCTGGTCCTCGCATACGTCGCGATCATGGCGGCGAAGCTTCAGCGGATCGAGCGCGAGCTGGGGGAGCTCGCGGAGCTGGCGGAGGATCGACCTCGTCCCAGCCGGGAGGAATTGGTGTGACGGAGCTTCTCGCCCTCGGCGTGTCGCACAAGACCGCGCCCCTGGAGCTCCGCGAGCGCGTCGCGCTCACGGAGGGCCGCGCCACCGGCGTGCTGAACGAGCTCGTCGAGGCCGCCGAGGTCCAGGAGGCCGCCGCGATCTCGACCTGCAACCGCACCGAGCTCTACCTCGCCGCGCCCGATCCGGTCGGCGCGGAGTCGCGCGCCCTGGGGGTGCTTGCCCGCGAGGCCGGGACCCCGCCCACGGAGCTCGTCGGTCACCTCTATTCGCTGCGAGGCGCCGACGCGGTACTGCACCTGTTCCAGGTGACCGCCGGGCTCGACTCGATGATTCTCGGCGAGGCGGAGGTGCAGGGACAGGTGAAGCGCGCCTACGAGCTCGCCCTCGTGGAGGGCGCCACGGGACCGATCCTCAACCGCCTGTTCCGTGGCGCGCTCGCCGCCGGCAAGCGCGCGCGCTCGGAGACCGGCATCACCGAGCGTGGCGTCTCCGTGCCGTCGGTGGCCGTCGAGCTCGCGCAGCGGGCGCTCGGAGACCTTTCCAGCCGCCTCGTCCTCGTGGTGGGCGCGGGCGAGACTGCCGAGCTGACGGCCCGGGCGCTGGCGGCCCGCGGCGTCGAGCCGGCGTTCATCGCCAATCGCCGCTACGACCGGGCGATCGGACTCGCCCAGCGCTTCGGCGGCCGGGCGGTTCGCTTCGAGGAGCTGCCGGATCAGATGGAGAAGGCAGACATCGTGGTCGCCTCCACGAGCTCGCCGCATCACGTCATCGAGCGCGAGGCGCTCGCCGAGGTCATGCGAGCTCGGGATGGTCGCCCTCTGATCCTCATCGATCTGGCGGTGCCCCGAGACATCCATCCGGGTTGCCGCGATCTCGAGGGAGTGGTCCTCTACGACATGGACGATCTCCAAGCCCTCGTCGAGCGAAACGCGTCGGGCCGTGAGGCCGAGGCGCGCCGTGCCGACAGCATCCTGCGAGCGGAGCTCACGCTCTTTGAGCGCTGGCTCGGCTCGCAGGACGTCGTGCCCACGGTCGCCGCGCTTCGAGCCCGTGCGGACGACATCGTCTCGCGGGTGCTCGCCGAGAACGAGCCTCGGTGGGATTCGCTGAGCGAGAACGATCGCGAGCGCATCCGGGCCATGGCCCGGGCGATCGCCAGCCGACTCCTGCACGAGCCGACCCTGCGCCTGAAGCGCTCCTCGGGCGACGAGAACGCGTACGTGTACGTCAACGCGCTCCGTGACCTGTTCGGACTCGACGCCGAGACCGAGCCGGTCACCGAGACGGACGCCGAGGTCCGGCCGCTGCGCACAGCCAAAAGGCGCAAGCGCCCTGCCAGTTGAGCGAGGCGCTGAAGCTCGGGACGCGCGGAAGCCGGCTGGCGCTCGCACAGGCGCAGCTCGTCGCCGAAGCCCTCGGGACGGCCGAGGTCGTCGCGGTCGAGTCCACCGACGGTACCCCCGGCGACAAGGAGCGCTTCGTGCGCGGAGTCGAGCGCGCGGTCCTGGCGGGCGAGGTGGACCTCGGCGTTCACTCCGCCAAGGACCTGCCGGGCGAGCGTCCCGATGAGCTGCGCCTGGTCGGGGTGACGGAGCGCGAGGATCCTCGCGATGCATACGTGGGGGAGGCTTCGTCCCTTGACGAGGTGCCCGAGGGCGCCCGCGTCGGGACGGCGAGCCTTCGCCGCCGCTCCCAGCTCTTGGCGCTGCGCCCGGACCTCGAGGTGGCCGAGCTGCATGGCAACGTCGATACCAGGTTGCGCAAGCTCGCCGAAGGCGACTACGACGCAGTGGTGCTCGCGGCAGCGGGCCTCCGGCGCCTCGGTCGCGAGGAGGAGATCGCGTTCGCATTCGAGGTCGAGGAGCTGACCCCGGCGGCCGGGCAGGGGTCGCTCGCGCTCGAGGGACGCCGCGAGGATGAGGGCGCCGCGACGCGGGCGGCCCGGATCTCGGACCACGATGCGCTCGTCGAGTTCACCGCGGAGCGAGCCGCCGTGGCAGCACTCGAAGCCACGTGTTACACGCCGGTGGGTATTTGCGCCCGGCTCGGGGCGGGCGAGCTGACCGTCTTCGGATACGCGGGCATGCCCGACGGCTCGCAGTGGGTTCGCGATCGGATCGCGGGCGACCCGGAACAGCCCGCGGCGCTCGGGGAGGCGCTGGCCAGGCGGATGCTTGGCGCGGGCGCCGGGGAGATCCTGGAGAAGGCTGGGACCGCGGCATGAGCGCGGCACGGCCGGGGGTCGTCTACCTCGTCGGCGCCGGCCCCGGGGATCCGGGGTTGATGACCTTGCGAGCGGCCGAGCTGGTCGCCAGCGCTGACGTCGTCCTGCACGATCGGCTGATCCCGCACGGCGCGCTCGACGCGGCTCGCGCGGACGCCGAGCTCGTCTTCGTCGGGAAGCGCCCTGGTGCCCCGGAGATGCCGCAGGAGGAGATCGAGCGCCTGATGGCGGAGCGGGCGCGCTCGGGCCGCAGCATCGTGCGGCTGAAGGGGGGCGATCCATTCGTGTTCGGCCGCGGCGGCGAGGAGGCGGAGGCGCTGGCTGGTGCGGGCGTCCCGTTCGAGGTGGTTCCGGGGGTGACGGCCGGCGTCGCGGCACCGGCGTACGCCGGGATCCCGGTCACACACCGCGACGACGCTTCGGCCGTCGCCTTCGTCACGGGGCACGAGGATCCCGCCAAGGGCGACTCCGCGCTCGACTGGGAGGCCCTGGCTCGCTTCCCGGGCACGCTCGTCCTCTACATGGGGGTCAGACGGATGCCGGAGATCGCAGCGCGCTTGATCGAAGCCGGTCGGGACCCCGGCGAGCCTGCGGCGGCGATCGAGCGTGGGACGACGCCGGGCCAGCGGACCGTCACGGCGACGCTCGCCGAGCTGCCGGATGCCGTTGCCGAGGCCGAGATCAGGGCGCCGGCGATCGTGCTGACGGGCCCCGTCGCTGCCCGGCGCAAGACCGTGGCATGGCTCGAGCAACGTCCTCTGCACGGTCGCCGGGTGGTCGTCACTCGCGCCCGCGCCCAGTCGAGCGGCCTTGCCCGCGCGCTCGGCGCGCTGGGCGCGGAGGTCGTGGAGCTGCCCGCGATCCGGATCGTGCCCAGGATCGACTCCGAGGAGGTGCGTGACGCGATCCAGTCCATTCACACCTACGCGCTCGTCTGCCTGACGAGCCCCAACGGCGCTCAGCTCCTGTTCGAGGCCCTCGCGGCGGCGGGGCGCGACGCTCGCGCGCTGGCCAACGCAACCGTTGCCGCGATCGGCCCGGGAACGGCGGCGGCGCTTGCCGAGCGGGGCATCGTGGCGGACGTTGTTCCGGAGCGCTCGATCGCGGAAGCCCTCGTGGAGGCGCTTGGGGGGCTGGAGGTGGAGGGAAGGCCTGTTCTCGTGGCTCGGGCGGCCGAGGCGCGAGACGTGCTCCCCGAAGCGCTGCGCGAGCGGGGCGCCAACGTCGACGTCGTGGCGCTGTATGAGACCGTTGCCGAGGATGCCGACCCCGGGGTGATCGCGGCAGCGCAGGGAGCCGACTACGTGACGTTCACCTCCTCCTCCACCGTCAAGAACTTCGTCCAGGCGGTGGGCGATCGCTTTCCGGACGGCGCCAGGATCGTCTCGATCGGCCCGGTGACCAGTGACGCCGCACGCGAGGCGGGGCTCACGGTGAACGTCGAGGCCGAGCGCCACGATCCGGATGGCTTGGTCGAGGCGCTGGTCGCCGACAGCGCCTCGACGCCTGGCTGACGAGCGCGGTAGGGCCCAGAGCCGCGGTTGTCGGTTGACCGGCGAGGCCCATACCCCTAGCCTGGGGGTGGGCTGGAGAGCGCCTCGGCCCCCAAGCGATAGGACCAACATGGGCACAGACTGGAGCGTCAGCCATGAGCGCGGCGAGGCGCTGCGATTCGACATCGAGCGGGATCTCTTGTGCACGGTCGATGCCGACGGCTACTTCACGTCGCTGAACGCGGGCTGGGAGCGAATCCTGGGATGGACCCGGGAGGAGCTCATGTCCAGGCCGCTGATCGACTTCGTCCACCCGGCGGACCGCGAGCGGACGCTCGAGGAGTCCTCGAAGGTGAGTCGTCCCGATTACCAGGTCGTGGACTTCGAGAACCGCTATCGCGCGAAGGGCGGGGGCTGGCGCTGGCTGCGGTGGAGCGCGCGCTCCGACGGCACCACGTGGTTCGCCGTGGCGTACGACGTCACGGAGACGAAGGAGAGCGAGAGGCGGCTGCGCCGCGTGCTGACCGCCGAGCACCTCGTCGCCTACAGCCAGCCGATCGTCGAGCGGCTGGGTAGCAGGGCGGTCCAGGAGGAGCTCCTGGTCCGGATGCGCGTTCCCCACGAGGATGGCCGCATCCTGTCGCCGTCCCAGTTCCTGCCCGATGCCGAGCGGTATGGCTTCATCGAGCTGATCGACCGGTGGATGGTCTCCCAGGGCGTGGCGTTGGCCGTGCGGGGCCGACGGACGGAGGTGAATCTCTCGGCGCGCTCGATCGGCGACGCCAGGTTCGCGGCGGACCTCGAGGACGCCGTGCGCGAGGCCGGCCCGAGCGCCGAGAACCTGATCCTGGAGATCACCGAGACCGCCGCGCTGGAGAACCTCGACGCGGCGCTCGAGTTCGCGGAGCGGCTGACGCGGCTGGGCTGCCGATTCGCGCTCGACGACTTCGGCACGGGGTTCGGCTCACTGACACATCTGCGCCACCTGCCGGTTCGCTACCTGAAGATCGACGCGAGCTTCGTCCGCGGCATCGTGCACGACGAGGAGGATCACGGTCTCGTCAAGGGCATCGTCGCGATCGCGCGGGAGCTGGGCGTGCTCACCGTGGCCGAGGGGGTCGAGGACGAGGCGACCCTGTGGCTGTTGAGGGAAACCGGCGTCGACTACCTGCAGGGCTATCTGATCGGGCGCCCGGCACCGCTCGCCTAGCGCTGGATCGCCCCTCGATGGGGATCCGCACAGGGACGGACCTTTCGAATCGGCATAGTTTGCACGCGTGGCCGCCCGCCCGATTACCTTCCTCTCCGACTACGGCTACGAGGACGAGTTCGCCGGCGTCTGCCGCGCGGTGATCGCGGGCATCGCGCCCGATGCGACGGTCATCGACATCACGCACGGGATCGAGCGCCATGCCGTCCGCCAGGGCGCCACGATCCTCGCCAACGCCCTTCCCTATACGCCGCCCGGGGTGCACCTGGCGGTGGTGGATCCGGGGGTGGGCTCGCCGCGGCGCGCGGTGGCGGTGCGGGTGGACGCGGAGGAGCGGATGCTCGTAGGGCCGGACAACGGCCTGCTGTGGCCGGCGATCGCGCGGCTCGGGGGCGCCGTTGAGGCGGCGGACGTATCGCTGTCGGGATTCCGCCTCGAGCCGATCTCCGCCACCTTCCACGGCCGCGACGTCTTCGCCCCGGTGGCGGCCCACTTGGCGCGCGGGGCGGCGCTGTCTGAGGCTGGGGAGCAGATCGCTCCGGACTCGCTCGTGGCGCTGGAGCTCAGCGTGCCGGTGATCGAGGCCGATCGCGTGATCGCACACGTCGTGTACGTCGACCGCTACGGGAACGTTGCCCTCGATCTCGGCGAGGGCAACCTGCCCGAGACCGGCCTGCGAATGGGGCATCCGATTGTGGTGGAGCACGATGGAGACAGCCACGATGCCCACTTCGCGCTGACGTTCGCCGATGTCCCGTCCGGGGCGCTGCTCCTGTACCAGGACGCCTATCGCAACCTGGCGCTCGCCCAGAACAGGGGCAGCGCCGCGGAGGCTCTGGAGCTCGAGACCGGCGACGAGGTCGTACTACGCCCGGGCGACTGATGGAGCGCTCGCGAACTCACCCACGACCGTGAGCGCTACTGGCTTCGGACGTCCGCGGCGGCACTTCAGGGTCGTGGACTCCACCAACGAGCGCGCCCGCGAGCTCGCGCTCGCTGGCGCCCCGAGCGGCGCCGTCGTGACTGCCGCCGAGCAGACCGCGGGCCGCGGGCGGCGAGGCAGGAGCTGGACCGCGCCAGCCGGCAAGGCGCTCCTTTGTTCGGCGATCCTTCGCCCGCTTCGTCTGGAGCACGCGCTCCTCCCGCTCTCGGTGCCGCTCGCCGTGTGCGAAGCGATCGAGTCGCTCGCCCCAGTCGAGTGCCAGGTGAAGTGGCCGAACGACGTCTGGATCTGCGAGCGCAAGGCTCTCCAAGGGGAGGGCGAGGCGGGGATCATTGATGTTGGGTCGAGCGCGAAGCCATTTGCACAAGGGCGCAAGGTAGCCGGAGTCCTGATCGAAGCTCAGCCGCCTGAGTGGGCGGTTATCGGGATCGGTCTCAACGTTGCGATCGATCCGGGTGAGTTCCCGGACGATCTCCGCCAGCCCGCGACCTCGTTGGGCCACGGGATTGGCGTCGAGCAGGCGCTCGCCGCCGTGTGCGAGGCGCTCGGTGCCTGGGTCGAGGCGGAACAGGAGCGCGTGGTCGCTGAGTTCAGGGAACGCGACGCGTTACGCGGAGCCCACATCCGCTGGCAGGGCTCCGGCGAGGGCAGCGAGGGCGAGGGAGTGGCCGGCGGCATCGACGAGCGCGGCAACTTGATCGTCGCGACCGTCAAGGGCGAACGCTTGAGCCTTGGCTCCGGCGAAGTGACGCTGCTCCCGGGCTGACCCATCGACCCGGATGCGGTCCCGCGCTAGCCGTAGGCCCAACCCGGATGCGGTTGAAGCTTTCTGCTCCCTATAGGGAGCACAACCCTTCAATCCTTTTCGGAGGCGCCGTCGCCGCCGCCGTTCTTGCCGCCATCGTTTCTGGACCCCTTTGCGGCGCCCTGGTTGCCGCCGTTCTTGCCGCCGTTCGAACGCTGCCCACCTCTGCGGCGCGGGCGCCGGCGCTTGCCGCCCTTGGGGAAGTTGCGCAGCAGCTCTCGGGCTACGGCCGAGGGCTTGCGGGCCATGCGCATGCGGGCGCCGCGCAGCACCTCCTCCGCCTCCGGGGTGTGGGCCACGGCGGCGGCCAGCAGCGCGATCGCCAAGCGACGGTCCTGCTGGCGGGCGGCGTGCACGATGCGCCTCGCGTTGCGTCCGTGCGCGCGCCCGGAGGAATTCACGAAGAGCCCCAGGAGCCGCTTGGTCTCCGGCCAGCGCTGCACGGCGTACTCCTCGTGGAGCTCACGGGTGATGGCCGCCAGGCTCCACACCCAAGCCTGCGCCTGGTCGCGGCGGCCGATCCGGCGCTCGGCCAGCGCCTGAAGCAGCGCCTTCGCGCCGGCGCGGCGCTCGTCGCGCGGCCAGGTCGCGACCACCTCGAGCGCATCGTCGAAGGCGTCCGGATCGCGCAGCGCCGCGATCTCGCCCAGGGCCTTGAGGCGAAGCTGGTGGTTGCGATTGCGCTGCACGCAGGTGAGCAGGAAGCGACGGCGCAGCTCCTTCGCCTGGTCGTGTTGGAGCATCGCCTTCGCGCGCCGCCAGTTGTTGGTGGTCACGCGGGCCCCCGCCAGCGCCGCCCAGGCGTGCTGCTCGGAGTAGTTCAGGTTCTCGACGGCGATTCGCCACAGCTCCCGCTCGAGAACGGCCAGGCGCCGCTCGGGATCGGCCGATACCGGCACGACCCGGCGCTCCACCCTCACCCGCCGGCCCCGTCCGCGGCGCACCGGCCCGACGACGATCGCGCCGCCGCGGTACACGTCGCGATCGAGCAGGCTGTGGAGGGTGACGATGGTCTCGTCGCTTGTGGTCGCCGGGTGGACGAAGTCGATCACGAGCCCGGCTTCCTTCTCGGGCGCCCGCCTGGTGACTCGGCCGACGCGCTGCTGGTAGACGCGGCGGGACGCGGTGGGCGCGAGGTGCATGCAGATCGTCGCGCGCGGCGAGTTCCAGCCCTCCGCGAGGAGCATCGCGTTGCAGAGCACGTCCACCTGGCCGCGCTCGAAGGCGGCGAGGATCTCGGCCAGCTCGCGCTTCGGGGTCTCACCCGAGACCGCCTGCCCCTTGATTCCGGCCTCCCGAAGCGCCTTGGCGACGTTGTTGGCGTGCCGAACGCCGGCGGTGTAGATGACGCCGGGGATCCTGCGAAAGCGCGAGCGATAGAGGTCGGCGATCGCGACGTTGAAGGGCCCCTGGTCGAGGAGCTTCGCCAACTCCTCTTGGTCGAAGTCCTGGTCCACCTCGCCGCGGCGAAGCGGAACCTTGGCCAGCGTCCGAACCCCCGGGCCGGGCGGGATTCGAAGGCAGCGAAGCGGGGCGATCACGCCGCGCCGTGCCGCCTGGGCAAGGTCGAAGCGCGAGGTCTGGGTCGGGAACAGGTCGGCGACGTGGCGGGCGATCAGGGCGCCGGTGGCCGTCATCCCGATGAACACCGGCCCGATCCAGCTGCGGATGCAGGCACTCGTCTTCTCGCCGAGTGCCGTGTGCGCCTCGTCGCAGATCACGATCGCGTAGGCGTCCGAGATGCGGGTCGCGTTGCGGACGAACCACTGGTAGGTCTCGACCGTGACGGGCCCGTGGGGGTGATCGGAGCCGTCAAGCAGCGGCGGTGAGAGGCGCTCCTTGTAGCCGCGGTCCGAGATCTCGCCGATGAACTGGTCCACGAGGTTGCGGCGGTGGGTGAGGATCAGGACGCCGCCTGTTCGCGACCCTTCGATGAAGCCCAGCGCGGCGACGGTCTTCCCGGATCCGGTCGCATGCTCGAACCAAAAGCGGCGGCTGGCGCCCGGGTCCTCCGGTGCCTCCTCGACCACCTCTTCGGCGGGCTCCTCCCAGTCCAGGGGCTCCTCTTCGTCCGGCGCGAGCGCCTCGTCCTCGGCGATATCCCCGCCAAGGCCGTTTTCGGCGTCCGCGCCGTTGGCGTCGATCCCGGCTGCGCCATTCGCCTCGGCCTTCGCAGCCTGCCCGGCGCCGGCACGTCCGGCCCCGTTCGACTGCTCCTCTGCGACCGAGTCCTCGAGCTCGGTGGTCAGCGCTGCGAGCGTGCCCGAGAGGACGTCGACCTGGTGCTCGGTGAGCTCCGCGCCATCGGCGAGCGCGACGGGCTCCTCGGACAGGAAGCGCTCGAGGCCGAGGAGCAGCGAGTAGCGTCGGCGCCACTCCGGGGAGGGAGTCTCGCGCCCGTCGTCGAGCTCGGCGAGCGCGGCCTCGACGGCCCGGTGGCGCGCCGTGCCCGGGACGATGTCGTCGAGGGATTCGCCTTCGAGCAGGATCGGCTCGCGCGTGAACTGACGCACACGCTCCAGCTGATCATCTGTGATCGGCCTTGCCGCACCGGCGGCGACTTCGACTGACTTGGCCATGAGAAGTTCTCTTGGCACCCGCTCCGATGACGGCGGGCAGGCGCTCGGTAAGCTCGCTGGAGGCGGGCGCCGGACCCTCGTGGTTTCCCCTCTCGCTGAGCCGGCGTTGCCCCCGCGGTCCAGATGAGTCCTTGGACCGAGTCCTAATTAAACCATCGTGCTGAACGGAATGGGTCGTAGACGCGTTTTCACGAACAGGATGAGCCGCTTCGCCTGCCTACTGCGGTACGCCCTGGCTGCCGTTGCGGTCCTCGCGGTCGTTCTCGGCGTTGCTGCCTGCGGAAGCGACTCGAGCGGCAACGGTGCCGGCAAGGCGCCGGACTATGAGCAAGCCCTCGCCGGCGCGCCGAAGCCCCTGGCGCAGCTCTACGACCAGGCGAACGAGCTGCTTCCGGGAGGCCTCGAGGCGTTCCAGCAGCGGCTGTCCGACCTGCAGGGCTATCCGGCAGTCGTCAACGTCTGGGCCTCGTGGTGCGGGCCGTGCCGCGCGGAGTTCCCGTGGTTCCAGGATCTGTCTGCGAAGCTCGGCAAGCGCGTGGCTTTCCTCGGCGTCGACGCGAACGACTCGTCCGCCGCAGCCACCACCTTCCTCAAGGAGTACCCGGTCCCCTATCCGAGCTACAGCGATCCCGACCGGGACATAGCCGAGTACCTGAAGGATACGGTCGGACCTCCCGCCACGATCTTCTACGACCGAAGCGGCGAGCCGATGTTCGTCCAGCAGGGCCAGTACGCGAGCAAGGCCGACCTCGCCGCCGACATCAGGCGCTATGCGCGGTAGCGCGAGTTGCGACTGAAACGCGCTTTTGGGGACTTAGGGCCGCCATCACGTACCTAAATTCCCAAAATGCTTCCGAGAGCGACCGGCGCTGGAGGGCGGGATAATTCAGGCATGAGGGGCCGCAGGCTCCGTCTCACACTCTTCTTCGCGCTTGCCCTGGCGGGCGCGGCGGCGGCGATCGCCCCCGCGCTCGCCAAGAAGCCGCCGCCCGCCCCACCATCGTCTGGATCGGGCGGCATCGCCTACTCGATCCAGCTTCAGGCGACGATCGACCCGGCCACGCAGAAGTGGATCTCCAGCGCCCTCGACGACGCGGCTTCAGAGGACGCGAAGATCGCGATCATCCGCCTCGACACCCCGGGCGGGCTGTCGGACTCGATGCGCTCGATCATCCAGGACATGCTCGCGGCGCCCATGCCGGTGGTCGTCTACGTGTCGCCGGACGGTGCCCGCGCGGGGTCGGCCGGCGCCTACATCACCGTCGCCGGCGACGTCGCGGCGATGGCGCCCGAGACCAACATCGGGTCGGCGACGCCGATCTCGATCGGTCCGGGCGGCGAGACCGCCGTCAGCAAGGTCCTGGGGCGCAAGATCACAAACGACGCCGCAGCATATGTGCGAGCGCTCGCCAAGGCTCACGGGCGAAACCCGAAGCTTGCCGAGCGAATGGTGCGTAGGGCGACGAACGTAACCGCCACGCGGGCGCTTCACGCCGGCCTGATCGACCTGATCGCTCCGAGCGAAGAAGCGCTTTTGCGCAAGCTCGACGGCTTCCACGTCCAGGGGCCGAAGGCGCAGGTGCTCGATACCGCCGGCCTGGAGCTCGAGGACCACGACCTGCCGCTCCAGTACCAGCTCCTGGAGATCATTGTCAATCCCACCGTCTCCTATCTCCTGCTCACGCTCGGGTTGGTGGGCCTGGGGATCGAGCTCTTCAGCCCTGGGCTGATCGCACCGGGGACGATTGGATTGATCTCGTTCCTGCTGGGCCTCTACGGCACCGCGCAGCTGCCGGTGACCGTGGCCGGGGTCCTGCTCCTCGTCTTCGGTGTCGGGCTGATCGTCGCCGAGGCTCACCTGCCCACTCACGGGATCCTTGGCGGCTCCGGGGTGGCGGCGCTGGTCGCCTCGGGACTGCTGCTCTACGACACGAAATCGAGCGCCTTCGAGGTCTCGCCGCCGGTGGTGATCTTCGTGGGCCTGCTGCTCGGCGGCTTTATGGCCTTCGCGGTGGAACGGGCCGTACGCGCGAGGCGGTTGCCTGCTCGCACCGGTTGGGAGGAGATGGTTGGCGCGGTCGGCGAGGTCCGCGAGCCGCTCGATCCGGTGGGCCAGATCTTCGTTGAGGGAGCGTTGTGGCGGGCGGAGCTGGAGGGGGATGGCGCCGTCGACGGGCGGGGGCTGGATCGCGGCAGTAGAGTGCGGGTCGAGTCCGTCGAGGGGCTCACGCTCCGCGTTCGACCGCTCGCGGATTAGAGGACACGGGAAGGAGAAGCAAAGTGGGCGTCCTGATCGCGATAGTCGTCCTCCTTCTGATCATCGCGCTGCTCGTGCTGGCCTCCTCGATCAGGATCCTGCGCGAGTACGAGCGCGGCGTGATCTTCCGGCTGGGCCGGCTGATCGCCCAGAAGGGCCCCGGGCTGATCCTGCTGATCCCGATCATCGACCGCATGGTCAGGGTCGACTTGCGGACGGTGACCCTCACCGTGCCGCCGCAGGAGGTGATCACCAGGGACAACGTCACGGTGCGGGTGAACGCAGTCGCCTACTTCCGCGTCGTCGACCCCAACCGGGCGATCACCGAGGTCGAGAACTTCCTGCTCGCGACCTCTCAGATCGCGCAGACCACGCTGCGCTCGGTGCTCGGCAAGGCCGAGCTGGACGCGCTGCTCTCGGAGCGCGAGCGTCTCAACATCGAGCTCCAGCAGATCATCGACGAGCAGACCGAGCCCTGGGGGGTCAAGGTCAGCACCGTCGAGGTCAAGGACGTCGAGCTGCCCCAGGAGATGCAGCGCGCGATCGCCCGTCAGGCCGAGGCCGAGCGCGAGCGCCGCGCGAAGATCATCGCCGCCGACGGCGAGTTCCAGGCGGCGGAGAAGCTCTCGCAGGCGGCCGAGATCTTCAGCCGCAACCCGGCGACGCTCCAGCTTCGCTACCTCCAGACGCTGCTCGATCTCGGCGTGAGCAACAACTCGACGATCATCTTCCCGCTCCCGATGGACCTGCTGAGCGCCTTCAGCGGCGGCGGAGGCGGCGGTTCCGCAGGAACCACCGGATCGCAGGAAAGCTGAGCGCTCCCGAGGTACGCATAGACCAGCTCACCGGCCTGCGCGCGATCCTCGCGCCCGGTCGGGCCGACCGTCCCGACGCTTTTGCGGCGGGACGGCGGGACGCCTTCGCCCCAGCGCCGGCGCGTAGCCGCGACGATGCTGTCGAGACCTGCCCCTTCTGCGAGGGCCGAGAGGACCGCACGCCTCCCGAGGTTTGGGCGGCGCGACCGGGCGGCGGCGGGCCCGACACGCCGGGGTGGACGCAGCGCGCGGTGCCGAACCTCTACCCCGTGCTCGGTGGGGCGGACGGGGCACCCGCAACGGGCAGGACCGAGCAGGCTCCGGAGACAGGCCTGGCCGCGTCGGTCGATCCGCTGCGAGCTTCCACACGATCGAGCGAGCCGGGCCTGTTTGCCTCTCAGCCCGCCGACGGCGCCCACGAGGTGATCGTCCACGCTCCCGAGCACGTGACCTCCCTGGCAGCGCTCGACGAGAGCCGCTTCGCCGGCGCCATCGCCGCCTGGCGTGAGCGCATGCGAGAGCAGGCCGAGCGCTCCTCCTACGTGCACCTGATCGTCAACGAGGGTCCCGACGCGGGCGCCTCGCTGGAGCATTCGCACGCCCAGCTGTACGCCATGCGGTTCGTCCCCGCGGCGATTGCGCGCGAGCGCGAGCGCGCGGCGGCCTATCACCAGCGCACGATGGGCGGCCATCTGCTCTCCGACGTCGCGACCGAGGAGGTGCGCCGCGCAGAAAGACTCGTGGCGATCGACGACGACGCCGTCCTGGTCTGCCCGTGGGCCTCGCGGTCCCCGTTCGAGCTGCGCGTCATCCCGCGCCGTCCGGCCCCCTCGTTCGAGCAGGACATCGAGGCCGGCATCGGGATGATCCGGGCAGCCGTTCGCGGGCTGGCCGGTGTCTTCGAAACGCCCCCGCAGCTCAACCTCTGGGTCCGCACCGCGCCCCGCGGCGCGGAGGAGTTCTGCTGGCACGTGGACGTCGTCCCCCGTCTCACGATCAGGGCCGGCTTCGAGCTCGGCACCGGGGTGGAGGTCAACGTCTATCCGCCGGAGCGGGCGGCGTCCGACTTCCGCGACGCGCTCGGGCCCTGATGCAGCGGCGCGCCAAGCCCCCTCGATCTCACTAGCCTGCGGGCCGTGAGCCCGCCCGTCCCGCGACCGTTCCCGCGCTTCATCGCCGATTCTCCCCAGGAGGGAAAGCCCTACGGGCGCTACGAGGAGCGGCTGCGCGAGGAGTTCGTCAAGGCGTGCGGGCCCCATGCGGGCGAGGCGGGCGCTGCGATCGACCCGGAGACGGTCAAGTGGTTTCCGGACCGTGGCTGGGGCGGAAGGATCTACGTGCCCGCGACCGGCCGCGCGTCGGAGCCCGTCGCGGTGGAAGGCGGTGAAGAGGGCGAGCCGGGATCCGTTCTCGTCGAGTACTTCGGCTGGGTTTCGTTCGAGCGCCCGGAGGACGGCGAGCCGGGCGCCCTCGAGGCGAAGGCAGACTTCACCGACGTCACCGCCGAGGACAACCCGCACTGGAAGATCGATCTCTCTGACGACGTGATCGGCGCCTGGCGGGCGGAGGGGGAGCGCGGCGGCGACATCACGCTCGTATGGGGCCTGCCGCTGGTGCGCGGCGCCATCGCCGCAACGGCGGAGCTCGACGAGGAGGTCCTGGACCAGACCGCGGTTCAGGACGGCCGCTTCACGCTGGTGGCGGTCGACGCGGTGAAGGGCTTCGGGGACGACCTCTACGTGGCGGTGAAGCTGTGGGACCGCACGCTGCGCGAGATCGCATCCGAGAGCCTCTACGACGAGGGCTGACCTGGCCGCACGCGGCCTAGACTGGGGCCAGGCCCCGATAGCTCAGTTGGATAGAGCGACTCCCTCCTAAGGAGTAGGCCGCAGGTTCGAATCCTGCTCGGGGCGTTCGTCGTTTGCGGGGCTTTTCGAGCAATTCTCGCGGCCTACTCTCCGCCACCCCTTGATCTACGCACGGGTGAGGGACGAAACGGGTACACCGCTCGACCGAGTCGTCCGTTCATGACTGCTGCGTATCTGAAACCCTCACCGCTCGTGTCGGAGCCGATCGAAGAAGCGTTGCGCGCGGTGGAGGCGTTTTGCGACGCCCGCGTGCCGGGGGAGCTGCGGGACGAGATGCGGATCGAGTGCGCGCGGCGGGGCAAGGCGATCACCATCGTCGAGCGACGTCCTCGTGGAATCCGGACTTCGGCCCCGAGTGGAGCTCGGTAAAGGTCGCCCAGCTCAGACACCGCCAGGGGACGTGGGCCCTCTACTGGCCGGACAGCAGCGGCCGCTGGCACGAGTTCGACGAGATTCGTCCCACCAAGACGATCGGGCCGTTGCTCGGCGTGATCCAAGCCGATCCCACCGGCATCTTCTGGGGCTGAGCCTGGGTCCACAGTCTTCATCGCCGCGCCCGACGTTGGTTGCAATGAGGACGATGAGCTGAGGGGCTCCCAGGGTTAGAAACGGTCGGTTTCCTTAGGGCGGACCTTAATAAGCGTTACCGCTATTCCGCTTAGTAAGCTCCTGGCGAGCTAAGCGATCGATGGGGTATCGCTTCCCAATGCCTGCGGCACGTCGAACAGAGAACAGATCAGGTGAGTTCCGGGTCGTCGAGTCGGGCCCCGACGGCTATTCGGCTTTCCATCCTGCGCCGCTGCCTCCCGATCCCGCGGTTGACATCGATCCCGAGCTCCAGGTGCTTGTGGACCAGGCGAATCAGGCGCTCGGGCGCCTCGACGGCATCACGCTGTTGCTCCCCGATCCCGATCAGTTCCTCTACACATATGTGCGGAAGGAGGCGGTGCTCTCTTCCCAGATCGAGGGAACGCAGTCATCGCTCTCGGACCTGCTCCTCTTCGAGGCGGACGCCGCGCCGGGTGTCCCGGTGAGCGACGCGCGGGAAACCTCGAACTACATCGAGGCGATGAACCACGGGGTCGAAAAGATTCGAAGCGGCGAACTACCCCTGTCCAATCGCCTGATGCGGGAGATGCACGCCGTGCTTCTTCGCTCGGGCCGCGGATCGGAGAGATCGCCGGGGCGCTTTCGCCGCGAGCAGAATTGGATCGGCGGCAACCGGCCCGCGGTCGCGCGGTATGTGCCGCCTCCTTGGCAAGAGGTCGAACCGGCGATGGCCCAGCTCGAGAAGTTCCTTCATGACGATCCGAAACGGACCCCGATCCTGGTGAAGGTGGCGCTTGCCCACGCCCAGTTCGAGACGATTCATCCCTTCCTAGACGGCAATGGACGGGTCGGGCGACTGCTCATCACGCTCTTGCTGGTGGCCGAGGAAGTGCTGAGGCGACCGCTCCTGTATCTGAGCCTCTATCTCAAGCAGAACCGCGACGACTACTACGACCATCTCCAGAGGATTCGCACCGAGGGAGCCTGGGAGGCATGGCTCCGGTTCTTTCTCGAAGGCGTCATCGAGGTCGCCGAATCAACGACGGCGACCACCCGTGACCTGGTGCACATGATCGAGAGAGATCGGCAGGCGATTCACGAGTTCGGCCGGGGAGCGGCGACGGCTCTGCGCGTGCATGACCTGGCGTCCCGGTTCGTCGTCCTTCGCCCTGCCGATGCCGCCGGGGTCCTGGGTCTCAGCGCCCCGCCCGTCTATGGCGCCGTACGACGTCTCGAAGAGGCCGGGATCCTGCGGGAAGTCACCGGACGCCAGCGGGGAAAGCTGTACGTCTACGACGAATATCTCGCGCGCCTGAACGAAGGAACTACCGAGCCCGCTTCCTAGTCTGATCAAGGGCGAGCGCAGCGCTCGCCGCGGGTACAAACGGGTACATACGAGTGCCCGAAGGTGACCACGAACGGTGATCCGATAATCTGCGAATCGGCCGATTTGCAGGCCATTCGTGCCCGCCATTGGTCGCCCGTCCTCGCTCGGTGAGCCCTCCTAAGGAGTAGGCCGCAGGTTCGAATCCTGCTCGGGGCGCTCCTCGTTCAGCCGAGAGGCGATGCTTTCGGCGGGCACATCGTCACGAGCTGCCCAGGATCTTCGCCTTCTGGGCCTCGAACTCTTCCTGCGTGAGCGCGCCCGAGTCGCGAAGCTTCGCGAGCTTTTCGAGGCGATCCTCGGGCGACTCCGCCGGCGATCCGCCGGCGGCCGCCTGGGCGGCGGCCAGCCA
>Ga0137368_10000637_pt1 | contig 34601 bp, 29 predicted proteins | sample SagtaG_13_FD_104917 | JGI IMG/M metagenome (GOLD analysis project Ga0137368, IMG submission 104917) | Vadose zone soil microbial communities from Sagehorn Ranch, Mendocino, California, USA - Sage1_L_100_16 metaG | ecosystem: Environmental > Terrestrial > Soil > Vadose zone | place: USA...
AGTGCGCGACGCCGACACGCCGGAGGCGTTCGGGCCCGGGCACGCCGCGATCCCCAAGCCAATGGCGCCCTCGCCCTACTGGGGCGAGGAGAAGATCTGGGACACCAAGGCCAACAACCACAATGGCATGATCGACAAGAAAGGCAGGGTCTGGTTTGCGGCGACGGTGCGAGGCCCGAAGAATCCGGGCTTCTGCACGAAGGGCTCCGACCATCCCTCGGCCAAGCTGTTCCCGGTTGAAAACGCGAACCGCCACCTCACGTTCCTCGACCCGAAGACGATGAAGTACACGTTCGTCGATACCTGCTTCCAGACGCATCATCTGCAGTTCGGCTACGACGCCAACGATACGCTTTGGACCAGCGGTGGCGGCCCGGTGGTCGGCTGGGTCAACACCAGATTGTTCGACGAGACGGGTGACGCGGTCAAGTCACAGGGGTGGACGGCGTTCGTGCTGGACACCAATGGCAACGGCAAGCGCGACGACTACGTCGAGCCCGATCAACCAGTCGATCCGACCAAGGACAAGCGCATCGGCGGAGGCTTCTATGCCGTGATGCCGAGCCCCGTCGACGGGTCCATTTGGGGCTCTGTCGGAGTCTTCGGCGGTACCGCAGCAGTCGTGCGGCTCGTTCCGGGGCCGAACCCGCCGGCGACCGCGCTCGCGGAAATCTACAACGTGCCCAAGCCCTATTTCGGCATCCGTGGCGCCGACATCGACAAGCAGGGCGTGGTGTGGGCGTCAATGGGAAGCGGCCACATCGGCAGCTTCGACCGGCGCAAGTGCAAGGGGCCGCTCAACGGGCCGAAGGCCACCGGTGATCACGGCCCGGAGGGCTGGGCGTTCTACCAGTACCCCGGCCCCGGCTTCCAGGGCATCGGCGAGAACAGCGCCGAGTCGAGCTACTACACCTGGGTCGACCAGCACAACACGTTCGGGCTCGGCGAGGACGTGCCGATGTCGACCGCCAACCTCAACGACGGCCTGGTCGCACTCAAGGACGGCAAGATGATCGTGCTGCGCGTCCCGTACCCGCTGGGCTTCTACGCCAAGGGGTTCGACGGGCGCATCGACGACCCAAACGCCGGCTGGAAGGGCCGCGGGCTGTGGACGACCAGCGGAGACCGGGCGCCTTGGCTCATGGAAGGCGGCAAAGGAAAGAAGCCCGTGGTCGTACACTTTCAGCTGCGTCCCGATCCGCTCGCGCGCTGATCGCAGCAATGAAAGCTGACGGCTTGGCGTAGCGCCGCGCGCGCTGCCCCAAGCCGTCCCCCCGGAAGCCAGCTTCGTTAACCCCCCGGGGCTGGTCACTGTCGAGCCATCGTAAGGGGTCGGCTGGCCAGAAATCACCCGACCGCGCCGATTGAGCAAGACCCCTCGACGGGGGTAAGTGCCCACGCCATCAGCAGTTGTCGTGATTGTCCGGAAATGGTCCGCGTCTTGCGGTCTTTCCTGTCATGCGGCTCGCCGCGAAACCCTTCCTGACCTCGGTCCTCGTCATCGTCATGCTCGCGGTCGTCGGTTTCCTCAGCTTCCACGCGGTTGGCAAACTCGTGTCCGTCAACCGGGAGATCGCGACCCGCACCGTCCCCGCGGTCCACCTCACCGCGTCCACGCGCGAGGCGATCGCGCCGCTCGTGCGGTTCGAGATGCGCGCGGTGGTGCTGGGCGACTCGCGCTACGCGACGGCGTGGACCGAGCGAGCGGCGCGGGTCGCCGAAGATCTCGAGAAACTCGCCGGATACGTGCAGAGCGAGCTGGAGGCCGTGAAGCTCGGCGCGGCGCGCGCCGCGTTCGAGGGGTATCGCCGCATCGTCACCGAGGAGCAGGCGCTCGTCCGAAGCGGCGACCGCGCCCGGGCCCTGCGCTTGACCGACGCCGAGGCGCGGCCGCTCGCCGAGGAGGTCCAGGAGAGCCTGGACGGGCTGATGGCGGCGATCCACACGCGGGTTCTCGCGGCGCAGGCCGAGGCCGCGCGCCTCGAGGCGCGCACGTGGACCGGAGTGCTGATCGCGCTGGGTGCGGCGGTCGGCCTGGCGTTACTCGTCGCCCTCGAGAACGCTCGCCTCTACGCGGAAGCGCAGCATTACATTCGGCAGCTGCTGGAGCAATCGCGGCAGCTCCTCGACGCCAAGGTCGCCGCGGAAGGGGCGAGTCGGGCCAAGGGCGAGTTTCTTGCTTCGATGAGCCACGAGCTCCGCACCCCACTCAACGCCGTGATCGGATTCTCCCAGGTGCTCGCAAACAAGACGTACGGAGAGTTGAACGAGCGCCAGCTCGAATATCTGACGACGATCCTCGCCGGGGGCCGGCACCTCCGCAAACTGGTCGATGATGTGCTCGATCTGGCCAAGGTTGATGCTGGGCGCTTGACCCTCGACCTCACGCGCGTGGCCGTCGCCGACGACATCAGCGAGGTCGTCGGCGTCGTCCAGGCGCTGGCGCGCGAGAAGACCATCACGGTGAGCGCGGACGTGGACGAAGCCTTGCCCACGATCACGGCCGACCGGCACCGAGTGCAGCAAGTGATCTACAACCTGCTGAGCAACGCGATCAAGTTCACCGGCCCGGGCGGGTACGTCAAGGTGACGGCCGACACAGCCAGCACAGCGCCGGCGGCCGGCGAGAGCGCAAACCGCGCGCTGCGAATCATGGTCGCGGACACCGGGATCGGTATCAAGCCCGAAGATCAGGGCCGGATTTTTGACGCGTTCGAGCAGGTCGACTCTTCATACGCCCGCGAGCAAGGCGGGACCGGGTTAGGCCTCGCCTTGACGCGGAAGCTCGTCGAGCTCCATGGCGGAACGATCAGCGTGGAAAGCGACGGCGTCAAGGGCCGCGGCAGCGTGCTAACGGTTCTCCTTCCGATTGCGCCCGCGGCGCTCCCGGAGGCTGAGCGGCTCGGGCACCGGCCGCGGGTGGCTTGACACCGGGCCTACTTGGTCTGATTCTCGCCTCACCAAGCCATCCGGGAACGAGCGAACCTACACGAGCGCGGAGGACCGACATGAGCGGATTTACCCGACGGGACGTGCTGACACTGGGGGGCGTCGCCGCCGCGGCGGGGGTCGGGTTCCCGGCTGTGCTCAAGGCCCAGCAGAAAGACGTCATCATGTTGGGCCTCTGGTCGTTCACCGGCGCCTTTTCCGACGTGGGCCCCGTCCTTGACCGGGGCATGAAGCTGGCCCTCGACGAGCGGGGGATGAAGGTGCAGGGCAAGCCCATCAAGTACATCACCCGGGACGATGAAACCAAAGCGGGCAGCGCCACGCGCCGGGCCGAGGAAGCGGTCGACTCCGACGGGGCCAAGTTCATCATCGGCCCGTGGTCGTCGGGCGTCGCCCTGGCCGTCTCAGAGGTCGCGAAGCGGAAGAAAGTGTTCCACTACTTCAGTGGAGGCACCGAGGACATCTCGGGCGCGCGCTGCCACCGCTACTCGTTCCAGTGGGCGGCGAGCCCGTACACGGCCGCCAAGACCGTGGTGGACACGTTCATGCAGGCCAACCCCAAAGCCAAGCGCTGGCACCTGCTGGTTGCTGACTACGCCTTCGGCTGGTCCGTCGAGAAGTACGTGAAGGAAGTGGGCAAGGGGCATGGGATCGAGTTCGTGGGCGCCGACCGGCATCCGCTCGGCGAGCGCGAGTTCTCGAACTACGTCACCAAGGCGGCGGGCAACAAGCCCGACGTGGTGGTCATGATCAACTTCGGGCTCGACGCCGTCACCGGCGTGCGCGAGATCTTCAACTTCGGGCTCACTCCGAAGCTCCCGCTCATCATGACATGGTCCTCGGGCGTCGAGGAGCTGGTGCAGCTGGCCCCGGAGATTCGGGAGAATCTCTGGGTCGGCTCGAATTTCTACTACACGGCGGACACGCCGGTTGCGCGCGAGTTCGTGAAGAGCTACCAGACCAAGTTCGGCGGCCCTCCTGGCTATGCGCCCGCCGCTGCTTACGGCATGACGCGCATGACGCTCGCGGCCATGGACAAGGCCAAGTCCACCGAGGTCGCGGACGTCGTGAAGGCCTGCGAGGGCCTCGAGGTGGACGACCTGGTGGGCCGCATGCGCGTGGACCCCAAAACGCACCAGACGTTGCGGCCGTACTTCTTCATGCGGTGCAAGAAGAAGGACGCGATGAAGGGCCCCATGGACTTCGCCGACATCATCGCCACGGGCTCGACGCCGCTGCCGGTGGAGTACGCGGCCTGCAAGGACATCGGGTCCCTCTAGGACCGGCCTGAACTCCGCGCTCCTCGTCAGCCAGATCCTGAACGGTCTCGCCACGGGAATGCTCTACGCCCTGATGGGCATCGGGCTCAGCATCATCACGGGTGTGCTCAACATTCCCAACTTCGCCCACGGCGCCCTCTTCGCTCTCGGCGCGTATTTCCTCTTCACGCTGATTCAGCTCCTCGGAAACTTCTGGCTGGCGCTGTTGCTGGCCCCGCTCGGCGTGGGGATCCTCGGGGTGTTGATCGAGTGGGGCGGGATCCGGCCGCTGTACAAGGCCGGCCACGACTACCAGCTCCTGCTGACCTTCGGCCTCTCGCTCATCGTGACCGAGGGCATCATCGTGGTCTGGAGCCCGGTCGGCATGAGCCAGCTCCCGCCGCCCCTCCTGCGCGGCGGGGTCGACCTCGGCATCACGTTCTATCCCAAGTACCGGCTCTTCGTGATGGTCGCGTCGGCGCTGCTCGTGCTGGGGGCCTGGCTCTTCCTCGAGCGGACGCGCTACGGCGCCATCATGCGGGCGGGCATCGAGGACAAGGAGATGGTGTCGCTGCTCGGCATCGACATCCACCGCCTCTTCACCGCCGCCTTCGCGCTGGGCTGCGTGCTCGCCGGGATCGCCGGGGCGCTGACCGCGCCGATCCGCGGGCTGAACCCGTGGATGGGCGTGGACATGCTCGGCATCGCCTTCGTCGTCGTCGCGCTGGCGGGGCTCGGCAACCTGCTGGGCTCCATCGTGGCGGGGCTGCTGGTCGGCGTCGCCCAGAGCCTGGTGGCGCTGATCTGGCCCGAGGCCTCGGTGGCGGTCATCTTCGCCGTCATGGCGGCCGTGCTGCTGGTGCGCCCGCAGGGTCTCTTCGGCATCCGATGAGTCGAGCGTGGCTCGCCATCCTGGCGGCGGTCGTCCTGCTGCCGATCTTCGTCCGCCACAGCATTGCCACCGAGATCTGGATCTTCGCGATCTTCGGGCTCGGCCTGAATTTGTTGATGGGCTACACGGGGCTGCTCTCCTTCGGCCAGGCGACGTTTTTCGGCTCGGCCGCCTACGCCGCCGGCTATCTGCTGAAGTACTACGGCATCAACGTCTTCCTGGCGCTCGCCACCGGCATCGCCGTCGGCGCCGTCTCCGCCGCTCTGGTAGGCTACCTCTGCGTCCAGCGGTCCGGTCTCTACTTCATCATGCTGACCTTCGCCCTGAACCAGATGTTCTACTTCACGGCCTACCAGTGGACGACGGTGACAGGGGGCGAGGACGGCATGCCTGGCGTCCCGCGCCCGAGCGTCCTTGGCCTCGACATTCACGCGCCGCTCGCGTACTACGCGGCGGTGGCGCTGCTCTTCCTCCTGTCGCTCTGGGTCATGCGACGCATCGTCGAGTCGCCGCTCGGCAAGATCCTACAATCCATCCGTGACAACGAGCTGCGGGCCGAAGCTCTCGGCTACAACGTCCCCCGCATGAAGCTCGCCGCCTTCGTGGTGGGCGGCGCCTTCTCGGGGCTCGCCGGCGTGCTCTACGCCATGCTCTTCGGCATCGTGCCGCTCGAGTCCATCGGGTTCGTCTTCTCCGGCAACGTCGTCTTCGCCACTTTGATCGGCGGCTCTGGCTCCCTCTACGGTCCCGTCATCGGCTCGTTCGTCTTCATCTGGCTGTCGGAGTCGGTGAGCGCGATCTGGGCGCGCTGGCCGCTCCTGCTGGGCGTCGCCTTCGTCGTCGTGGTGCTGTTCTTCCGGGGCGGGGTGGTCGAGGCGTGGGCGCGCTTCTGGACATGGCGCGCCGCGCACCCGGCGACACGGGCCGATGCCTCTCGTTAGCACCGATCGGGTCACAAAGTCCTTCGGGGCTCTGGTCGCCGTCAACGCGGTCACGCTCGCCGTCGACGAGGGTTCGCTGCACTCGGTGATCGGGCCCAACGGGGCGGGCAAGACCACGTTCTTCAACCTGCTGACCGGGCAGCTCGCGCCCACATCGGGCCGGATCGTCTTCGACGGGCGGGACATCGCCGGCACGCCGCCGCACGGCATCGCGCACCTGGGCATCGCGCGCTCGTTCCAGCGCACCAGCATCTTCCCCACACTCTCCCTTCTGGACAACGTCTGGCTGGCGGCCTTCGCCCGGCAGGAGTCCTGGCGGGGCCTGGCGTGGCGCCGGACCGACGCCTACCCCAAGCTCGCCGAGCGCGCGATGGCGGTGCTGGAGGAAGTGGGGCTCGCAGGGAAGCATGGCGAGCCGGCCCGCGCGATCTCGCACGGGGAGCAGCGTCAGCTCGAGCTGGCCATCGTGCTGGCCGCCACCCCGCGCCTCCTCCTGTTGGACGAGCCGGCGGCGGGGCTGTCACCGGATGAAACGAAGAAAATGGTGGCGCTCGTGCGCAAGCTCAAGGGGCGCTACACCATCATCCTCATCGAGCACAAGATCGACGTCGTGATGAGCATGTCCGACCGCATCTCGGTAATGCACTTCGGGAGCGTGATCGCGGAAGGCGTGCCGGCGGAGATTCAGCGAAACGCCGAGGTGCGGCGCGCCTACCTCGGGGGCATCGCGCCGCCATGATCCTCGACGTCCGCGGCATCGATACCTACTACGGGCTCGGCCACATCCTGAACGGCCTCTCGCTGCACGTCGGGGAAGGGGAGGTGGTGGCGCTCCTCGGCCGGAACGGCGCTGGCAAGACCACCACGCTGCGCTCCATCACGGGACTCACGCCGCCCCGCCGCGGCGAGATCACCTACAAGGGAGGCAGCATCGCCGGCCTCCCCCCCCACCGGATCTCGAAGCTCGGGCTCGCGCTCGTGCCAGAGACGCGCGGGGTCTTCTCCTACCTCACGGCGCGCGAGAATCTGGAGATCGCGCGCCGGCCGGGCTCGCGCTGGTCGATGGAGAGCATGCTCGAGCGCTTTCCGAAGCTCCGCGAGGTGCTCGACCGCAGGGGCCGCTTCCTCTCGGGTGGCGAGCAGCAGATGCTCGCCATCGCCCGCGCCCTGATGACGGGGCCGGAGCTGCTGCTGCTGGACGAGCCGTCCCAGGGGCTGGCGCCATTGGTCGTGGAAGCGGTGATGGGGACCGTCCTGGAGCTCAAGCGCGAGCGTGTCAGCATGCTGCTGGTCGAGCAGAACGCCGAGCTGGCGCTTCGGCTCGCGGACCGCGTCTACGTGATCGACCACGGGACGATCGTCTTCGAGGGCACCCCGGACGCCCTCCGGGCCGACCCCCAGATCGCAACGACCTATCTCGGGGTCGGCGGCTGACGTCGCGGCAGAACCCCTACCGGCCCGGCGGAGGTTGCCGCCACTCGCGGATCTGGGCCGCGTGCTCGCGATAGTGTCCCGCGCCGGCGCCTTCGAACGGCTCGCGGGCGGCGCCGCCAGATACGAAGTGCAGCTCCGGCACTGCTCGGGCCGCGCCGCCGAACTCCCGGTGGGATGCGTCGAGCTCCGCAAGGACGTCGGTGGTCTTCACTCCCGTCTTCTGCTGGACGAAGCGCGCATTCCACGCGTCGAAGTCGTCGTACGTCCCCACCGGGTACGGCGCCTCCCCCTTCGCGATGCGCCCGAGGGCGGGGGTCATCGCTTCGTGCCAGCCCGAGATGTGGATCAGGATCTCGCGCACGCCCCAGGTGCCGAGCCAAACGCGGCGCATCTCTTCGTCCGTCAGGCCCTCGACCACCTGGCGCAGCTCCGCGAACGCCTCGTCCGCCTCCCGCAACAGTGTGGCCTTGTCGCTCATCTGTCCCTCCTTGCTGGAATGGTCTGGCCTACGTGCCCTGAGACCCCGGTTGGGGCTCTATGTGAAATCCGGATCGACTCGGGAAGAAGAGACAGCAGGCCGGGCCTCGGCTGACTTAGAATGCCCTGCCATGAATTCTTCTCCGTAGGCCACCAGACGAACGACCAACAGCCAGAGGGGTGACGCGATGGACTTTGGACTGCACGGTAAGCGCGCGCTCGTGACCGGGGGGAGTCTGGGCATCGGCAGAGCGATTGCCCTGGAGTTGGCCCGCGAAGGCGTTGACGTGGCCATCGTGGCTCGCTCGAAGGACCAGCTGGAAGCGACGGCGGGCGAACTGGAGGCCAAGACGGGGCGCCGCGTTCTCCCGCTGGTGGCCGATGTGACCAGCAGAGACCAGGTCGATCGCGCAGTCGCTCAGGCGGCCGAGCGGCTCGGCGGGCTGCACATCCTGGTCAATAGCGGTTCGCCGCCCGGCGGCTCGGCCAGCGCGACGGGCCCCATCGAAACCGTCGTCGACGAGGATTTGCTGCACGACTTCAACGTAAAGTACGTCGGAGCGTTGCGCTGCGCGCGCGCCGCCATTCCGCACTTGAAGCAGCAGGGATGGGGCCGCATCATTAATATCAGCGGCACCAATGCCCGCAACGCCGGCAATCTCAGCGGTGGCGCGCGCAACACCTCCCTGGTGCACTTCACCAAGACCCTGGCGGTGCAGCTGGGCCGCTACGGGATTACCGTCAACTGCATCCACCCCGGTACGACCCGCACCGAGCGCACCCCGCGCCTGCTGGCCGCCCGCGCCGCAGAAATGGGCATTCCTGCGGATGACGTGGAAAAGCGTGACTTTGCCCACGACTCCCCGCGCGGCAATGCCATCGGTCGCATGGTGGACGCGTCGGAGATTGCGTATCTCGCCGTATTCCTCGCGTCGGACAAAGCCTGGGCTGTCACGGGCGAGCTGGTCGTAGCGACCGGCGGGGCCGGGCGGGCGGTGTATTACTAGGGCCGGCTAGGGACGCTTGACGTCGGGAGAGAGCGTGAGCGTGTCCAGAACGGCACTGGTTCGCGGCGCCTCGTCGAGGTGCCAGAGCGCTTGAAGCGCGGCGTTCACCTGCTCGGCGCCCAGGACGTCCAATGAAAGGTCGCGGAACTTCGTTTCGACGTCGTCGTCCGTCATCGGGTTTCGAGCATGGCCCTTCGGGTACTCGGCCCGCGTGGTGAAGCGCTGGCCGGAGCGGGTGACCACGTCGATCTGCGATCCCAACTCCTGCGGGAAGCGTCGCGTGAACTCCGGGCTCTCGGCGACGCGGATCCGGTTCATGAGCGGCCGCAAGCTCGCATCCAGATACCGCTGAGGCTCGAAGCTGGCGGGAGTGATGCGGCCGTCCCGCAGAGCGACGGCGAGCATGTACGGGAGGCTGTGGTCGGCCGTCTCTCGAGTCCTGGGATCCCACTTGGCTGGTTCGCTCCCGATCTCGCTGTAGGCCATCGCGTAGATCTGCACCTCGATGGCTTCGATCTCTTCCGTTCGCACCTTGCTCCTCAGGGCCAGTGCCATCGCGAGAGGCGCCTGCGCGTGATACTCAGCCGCGAAGAACTTGAAGTTCGTGCGCTCGATGGCGAAGGGCCGCCCACGGCCACCGAGGGCGCCGATCTCGAAAGACCCCGTCACTTGCTCGCAGAGACCATGACGCCCCTCGAAGGCGGCCGTGGGTCCGGTCATTCCGGCCTTGGCCAGCTGCGCGGCGAAGAGACCGGCCTTCGCGGCCGCGGCCGTCGCGCAACCCTTCCACATCGCGAGCTCGCCGGCCCGCGTTTGACGCGTGGCCACGTTCGCGGTGGCGGCGATGGCGATTGCGTCGGCCATCTGGACGGCGGAAAGGCCAAGCAGTAACCCGGCGCCGGCCGCCGAGGCCGGCGCCACGAAGACGCCTTGGTCCCAGCCGCGGTCACGCAACGGCACTTGATCGGCCAGGGCTCCGAACACTTCGTAGCCGGCGACCGTCGCCAGCAAGAGGTCCTGCCCCGACGCGCCCCCCAGTTCGGCCGCGGCCAGGAGCGCGCCCAGCATGTCGCTGGGATGGCCGGAGCCGCGCGCGATGTACGTGTCGTTGGCGTCGAGAAACCGGATCATGACCGAGTTGGCGAAGGCCGCGGCCTCGGGCGTCGTCGGTCGCCCGTCGCCCAGGAGCCGAGCCGATGGGGCGCCACTCCACGCCGGCGACACCCGGCGAGCGATGGCGGCAGGCTCGCTACTATAGCCGCCCATGGCGCAGCCGAGCGAGTCGATGAGGTGGCGCTTCGCCTCCTGGACCGTGCGGGGGCTCAGATCCGCGTAGCGTAGCGAGGTAACGTCGCGCGAGAGCGTTTGGGTCGTCTTGTCCATCAGCTCACGGAATCAGGATCAATTTGCCCGTCGACTGCCGCGACTCGAGATAGCGATGGGCCTCCGCCGCCTGGGCCAGCGGGAACGTCTTGCCGACGTGCAGCTTGAGCCGGCCCTCGCGCATGAGGGCGAAGCACCGCTCGGCGCTTTCGCGCGTCTTGTCGGGAAAGCCCCTCGTCAGCGTCGGCAGGGAGAAGGCGCTCACCTTCTGCGACTTCGGGGAGAGCACCGAGACGTTGAGCGGGTCCGGAGCTCCTCCGGCGCGCCCGTAGAGGACGAGGTGCCCGAACGGGGCCAGACAGCGTAGCCCCTCCTCGAACGTCGGCTTGCCGACCGCGTCGAGGATGAGGTCGACACCACGGTCGTCGGTCAGTCGCAACACCTCGTCCGCGAACTTTTCCCTCGCGTAGTTGATGATCGCGTCGGCGCCGTTCTCCTTCGCGAGGCCTGCCTTGGCGTCGCTCGATACGGTTCCGAACACGCGGGCGCCGGCCACCTTGGCGAGCTGGACGGCGGCGAGCCCGACGCCGCCCGCGGCGGAGTGGACGAGGACGCTGCGGCCCGGCCCCGTCGAGTCGGCTGTGTGAAGCAGGTGATACGCGGTCAGCACCTGGATCAGGAACGCCGCGCCGTCGACGAAGCCCACCGACTCCGGGAGCGGAATCACCATGAAGGCGGGCGAGACACAGTACTCCGCGTACGCCCGGCTGGTGAAGGCGGCCGCGCGCATCCCCGGCCGGAGGTTCGTCACGCCATCGCCGACCGCTTCGATCACGCCCGCCACCTCCATGCCAGGCGAGTCGGGAAGCTTGGGCTTTATGGTGTACGTTCCCTGGCGAAAGCGCGTGTCGGCGAAGTTCACGCCGATCGCGTGGTTCTTGATCAGCACCGCACCGGGGCGCACGCTCGGTCTGGGGACGTCAGCCAGGGCCAGCACCTCGGGACCACCCGTTTCCGCGAAGACGATCGCTTTCATCGCTCCTCCTTGGCCGGCCCGACTGTGCCTGTCCGCTCGAGCTCGCGCAAGCAGGAAATCGCAGGCCGCGCCAGTCCTTGACCGTGCCGGGTAGGGGCGCTAATGTCGGCTCACCATTCAGCGTGAGAGGGATGACATCATGAGCGATCCCATCGACGCGTTCGCGCCCGCCGTCGACATGCTCGCTGCGCTGCGCGCGCGCCGAGTGTCCGCCGTCGAGCTGCTCGAGCTGCACCAGATGCGCATCGAGCGCTACAACCCAGAGCTGAACGCCATCGTCGAGCCCGACTTCGAGCGTGCGCGCCGCGAGGCCGAGGCCGCCGACACGCGGCGGGCACGCGGTGATGACGCGCCGCTTTGCGGCCTGCCGATGACGCTGAAGGAGTCCATCAACGTCCGTGGCCTGCGAACCACGGTTGGGATGTCCGTGTGGAAGGACTTCCGCTCGGAGCACGACGCGCCCGTGACCACCCGCGTGAAGGGCGCGGGCGCAGTCGTGATGGCCAAGACGAACGTGCCCCAGATGCTGGCGGACTGGCAATCGAGCAACCCGGTCTATGGGCGGACGAACAATCCGTGGGACCTGTCGTGCACGCCGGGCGGCTCGACCGGCGGTGGCGCGGCTGCGCTCGCCGCCGGACTCACCCCGCTCGAGTTTGGCAGCGACATCGGCGGCTCGATCCGTGTGCCCGCCGCCTTCTGTGGCGTGTACGGCCACCGACCGAGCGAGACGGCGATGCCGCGGAGTGGGCAGTTTCCGATGCCGCCGATGCCGAACGCCGCGGTCGTGATGGGCGTCCAGGGGCCGCTGGCACGCTCCGCCGACGATCTCGAGCTGGCGCTGGACGTCGCAGCGGGCGCCGAGGTTGGCGAGGACGTCGCGTGGCAGATCAGGATCCCGCCGGCGCGACGCGATCGCCTGGCAGACTTCCGGGTCGCGGTGCTGCCGCCCATCGACTGGGTGCCGGTCGACGTCGAGGTGGCCGCCGCGCAGGAGAGCTTTGCCTCCCAGCTCGGCCGGCTCGGCTGTCAGGTGAAGACGGTTCAACCGGCCGGCCTGGGCGATTACCGCCAGCCGTACGCGCTCTATCTGACGTTGTTGGCGGCCGTCACGTCCAGCCGAATGCCCGCCAAGCAGCGGCGCGCGCGGCTCGACATCCTACGGACGCGCGACGATGAGTGGAGCGCCGCGTTGCAGCGCGGCATCGAGAGCAGCGCGCCCGACTACATCGCCTGGTTCGGCCAGCGCGAGCAGTATCGTGCGGCCTGGCGCGCGTTCTTCCGCGAGTGGGACGTGCTGCTGGCGCCCGCGTTCATCGCGCCGGCCTATCCCCACTGGGACAAGCCCTGCCCGAACACGCCCGCGTCGATCCGGAAGACGCTCGACGTGAACGGCACCCCCGTGCTGGAAGAGCTCGGCCTGTTCTGTGCGGCGCTGGCGGCGCTGGCCGGCCAGCCCGCGACGGCGTTCCCCGCCGGCCGCACGCGCGGCGGCTTGCCGATCGGGCTGCAGGCGATCGGGCCGTATCTCGAGGACCGGACCCCGATCCGGTTCACGGCGCAGGCGGCCCGCGAGCTTGGCGGCTTCGTTCGACCGCCCCGGTACGAGGGGGACTAGCCACCCTATGAAGATCAGCGCGTTCCACTTGATGCCGCACCGCGAGCTGCCGGCGGACTTCGAACGGCGTTACGAATCCGTCTGGGTGACCCCGCCCTGGTGGGAGCTGGCCGACGCGCGGCGGGTTGGCCAGTACTACAACTGGACGCTCGACGAGCTGTTGTACGCGGCGAAGTGCGGCTTCGACGGCGTCTGCACCAACGAGCATCATCAGAATGCGTACGGCTTCATGCCGAGCCCCAACTTGATGGGCAGCGTCCTCGCCCGAGCGACGAACGGCACGAACGTCGCGATCGTGCAGATGGGCGCGACCCTGCCGACGTCCAATCCACCGCTCCGCGTTGCCGAAGAGTACGCCATGCTGGACTGCATCAGCGGCGGACGGCTCGTGGCCGGCCTGCCGCTCGGCAGCCCGATGGACGTCAACCTCTGCTACGGCATCACGCCCATGGAGCATCGCGAGCGATACCGCGAGGCCTTCGCGCTGACGCTGAAGGCGTGGCAGGCCCGAGAGATCTTTTCGTGGAACGGACGGTACTTCCAGCTCGCGACGGTGAACCTGTGGCCGCGGCCGATCCAGGAGCCGCATCCGCCGGTGTGGGTCCCGGGCTCGGGCAGCATCAGCACGTTCGACTTCGCGGTGGAGCACGACGTCTGTTACTGCTTTCTGAGCTACTCGGGCGCCCGCTCGGCGAAGACGATGATGGACGCCTACTGGCGCGTGGTCGCCGAGAAGGGGCGTGACCTCAACCCGTATCGCGCGGGATTCCTGCAGCTCGTGGTCGTGGCCGAGAACGACGCGCGCGCCGAGGAAAAGTTCGCGCGGCACGTCGAGTACTTCTACCACAAGTGCCTGCATGTGCCGGGGGTGTGGTTTTCGCCGCCGGGCAACCAGGACTATCGCAGTCTCGTCGCCACCATGGCCAATCCCGTGCGCAGGGCCGAGAACCCCAAGAATCTCCGGTACCGCGACTTCGTGGAGAAGGGCTACGTCATCGCCGGCAGCCCCGCCACCGTGCGCGACCGTTTGAAGGAGGAAGTGATCAACGGTCTCCACGTCGGGAATTTGATGGTGCTCCTGCAGATCGGGTCGATGCCGCACGAGCTGGCCCTGGAGAACATCGAGCTCTTCGGCCGCGAGGTGCTGCCGGGCCTCCGCGATTTCTGGGACGACGCGGGTTGGGTGAACCTCTGGTGGCCGGAACGGCTGCGGCAGCCCGCGGCGCCGGTGGCCGCGGGCATCGCCGCGGGCGGGGCATGACCGCCCGTGTTCAGACGAGCCGCGTGAGCGAGACGCAGGAGCGCACCGTCTCGGTCTGGCAGGATCGCGTCCGCATTCGGGTCCTCTCGAAGGGGCGCGGCCCGGCGCTGGTGTTCTTCCACGGTCCCTGGGGACTCACCTGGGACCCGTTTCTCGACGAGCTCGCTCAGAGCTTCAGCGTCCTGGCCCCGGCGCACCCGGGCACGACGCCGGACGCCCACGACGACGTCTACCAGCTCGACGGGCTCTGGGATCTCGTGCTCTGCTACGACGAGCTGCTGGAGGCACTGGGCATCAGAGACGCCGCCTTCGTGGGCCACTCGTTCGGCGGCATGGTGGCCTGCGAGCTGGCCGCGGCGTATCCCGACCGCGCTCGGCGGCTGGCGCTCATCGCCCCGCTCGGCTTCTGGCGCGATCCTGATCGCATCATCAACTGGATGCTGCTGGAGCCCGGCGAGCTACGACGTCAGATCTTCCGCGACCCCGAGTGCGACGCGGCACGCCGGATGTTCCCGCGCTCCGATGAGCAGGACTCGTCGGCGACCGCGGCCCGGGTGCGGATGGTGTGGGCCATGGGGACCACCGGGAAATTCATCTGGCCCATCCCGGACAAGGGGCTGAAGAAACGGATTCATCGCGTCAAGGCGCCCACGCTGCTCGTCTGGGGCAAGGAGGACCGTCTGGTGCCGCCCGTCTACGCCGATGAGTTCGTCGGGCGGCTCTCGGAGGCCCGCGTACAGACGGTGGCTGATACCGGCCACGCTCCCCATCTCGAGCAGCCCGCGACGGTGGCGCGCACGGTGCGCGAATTCCTGAGCCAGTAGCGAGCTACGCCGGCCTGCGCTTGGCGAACACCAGGCGCAGCGCCAATCCCACGAACACCAGCCCCGCGACGCCGTCGAGCGCGCGGCGAATGCCCGACGAGCGCCGTAGCCAGCCCGCCATGGCGCCACTCGCCAGCGCGACCGCGCAGAGATACGGCAGCCCCATCAGCCAGTGGCTCATTCCGAGCAGCAACAGCTGAAGCGGCGCGTGGCCCAGGTCGGGTGAGACGAACTGAGGCAGGAAGGCGAGATAGAAGACCACGATCTTTGGATTGAGGAGATTCGTCGCCAACCCTTGCCAGTACACGTGCGTCGACAACGGCTCGTGCGCTGGCGCCGGCGCATCGCTCCGCTTTCGCCAGGCACGCACGAGCAACGGAACGCCAATCCAGACGAGGTACGCAGCGCCCGCCCAGCGGAGCACTTCGAACGCCAGGGGCGAGGCCGCGATCAGGGCGGACACGCCGGCGACGGCGAGCGCGAGGTGCACGAGCAGACCGGTCATGATTCCGGCCGACGCCAGGAGCCCGCCACGCGCCCCGCTGGCGAGGCTGGCGCCGAGCACGAACATCGTGTCGGGCCCGGGCGCGAGCGTCAGCAGCAGCGCCGCCGTCAGGAACAGCGCGTACAGCTGAGGATCGAGGATCACGCGCGCGGGCCCTATCCGATTCGGGCGCCGGTGGCTCAGGAGGGCAGGCTGTGCTTCGCCCGCGCGCGGTATTGCTCCGGGACCGCGTCCAGCCGATCCGTCCAGTGCACCACGCCCAGAGTGTCGGTCCAGCGATAGAGCTGGCTCTGGCGCGCCGGCGGCGGGGCACCCGACGAGGGCGCGCCTGCCGGTGGCGCGGCAGGCGGCTCGGCTGGCGGCGGTGGTGCGGCCGGCGGAGACGGCGGGGGATTCGGGATCCACACCCACCGGTAGGGGGCGGTCATCCCGTCGACGCGAAGCTCGTACCGCCCATGCGGATACTGGACGACGTTCTGCGTGGGCGCAATCGAGACCGTCCCGCTGGGCGGCGGGCTGTAATAGGTCGTCGGCGGATCGTAGTAGGCCGGCGGGGCGTAGTACACCGGTGGTGCGTAGTACGGCGCGGCGTAATACGCGGGCGGCGACGCGTAGACGACCGCGGGAGCGGCGCCGACCACGGCGAAGGGGAAAAACGGCCGAACGAAGGGGCGGACGAATGGGCGCGCCACAAAAGGATGATGATGTGCGAACGACTGCTGCGACCCGGCCGGGCGTCCGATGCCCGGGGCGCGGCCGCCGTCCGCGCCCTCGTTCCGCCGCTGGGCGAGGGCGGCGGCCGGCGCGAGCAAGCCGCCCACCGTGAAGGCCAAAGCGGCGGTGATAATCAGCGCGCCCTTCTTCATCCCGTTCCCTCTTCGCCTGTGAGCGCAGTGTGCGCCCAGCGAGCCGGCACCGTCAAGCCGCGATCGTCGCACGATGATCTTGGCAACCCCCGACGGCGCGTGCGCCCCTCACCGCCACAGCCGCCGCGTCGCCAACGCCGCTCCGTGCGCGAGCGATTCCAGCTTCGCCCATGCGATCTGGGGATGCACGCGGCCGCCGAGACCGCAGTCGGTGGAGGCGATGACGCGCTCCTTCCCCACGAGGTCGGTGAAGCGCGTGATGTGCTCGGCCACGAGCTCGGGGTGCTCGGCTGTGCTCCATGAGCCTGCCTCTCGGCGCGAGGAAGGATGGCGCGCGCCGGCGAAAGCGTCAAGGGGTAGGAATTGGGCTTGCGTTCGTCTCGCGGCAGGGCCAGAGTAGCGGCCTGTGACCACAGGGTCGGCAGTCTCCTAACGGACCCAGCCGCCGACGAGGGCGCGCAGCGTTTCCTATGCTCGCCGATCGCAAATATCCGCTCACGCTGGCCGCGCTCTTCGGCCTCTACGTCGTCGCCGGCAGGCTCGGCCTCTCTCTGGCGTTCGTCCACGCTAGCGCCTCGCCCGTCTGGCCCCCGACTGGGATCGCGCTCGCGGCGCTTCTGATGCTCGGGTACCGCGTCTGGCCTGCGATTTTCGCGGGCGCATTCTTCGTGAACATCACCACGGCCGGCTCGGTGGCGACATCGCTCGGGATCGCCGCGGGCAACACGCTGGAAGGGTTGCTCGCCGCGTATCTCGTCGATCGCTACGCCAACGGGACGCGGGCGTTCGACCGCAGCCAGGACGTCTTCAAGTTCGCCGGGTTCGCCGCCCTGCTGAGCACCACCGTCAGCGCGACCATCGGAGTGGCCAGCCTTGCGCTCGGAGGTCACGCGGCGTGGGCCGACTTCGACCAGATCTGGCTCACTTGGTGGCTCGGTGACGCAAGCGGCGCTTTGATCTTTGCTCCCCTCCTGATCCTCTGGGTCCGCGACTGGCGGTCTCACCTGTCTCGGAGGCGTCTGCTCGAGGTCGCCGCTCTGTGGTGCACCACGACGCTCATCGGGCTAGCCGTGTTCGGTGAAGGCCTCGTGCACTTCGGGCTCATGTCACTTCCACTCACATTCCTGTGCGCACCACCCCTCGTCTGGGCCGCGGTCCGCTTCCGGCAGCGCGAGGCGGCAATGCTCGTCGCCGTCCTGTCGGGCATCGCGATCTGGGAGACGCTGCGCGGCTTCGGGCCCTTCGCGAGCGCCACGGAGAACGAGGCGCTCCTGCTGTTGCAGATCTTCATGGGTACGGTGTCCGTCATGGTCATCTCGGCCGGTGCGCTCGTGGAGGAGCGCCGGCGCGTCGAGCAGGAGCACGAGGAGCTTCTCGTGCGCGCGCAGGCCGCGCGGGCCGAAGCGGAAGCCGCCAACCGGGCCAAGGACGAGTTCCTGGCGATGCTGGGTCACGAGCTCCGCAACCCGCTCGCGGCCATCATCAGTGCGGTCAGTGTCCTCGATCGTATCGGGCAGCAGGACGACGTGGCCGTGCGGGCGCGAGGAGCGATTCGTCACCAGATCACCCATCTTGGCCGGCTGGTCGACGATCTGCTCGACATCGCCCACGTCACCAGCGGAGACATCGTCCTGACCTGCGAGCCGCTGAACCTCGCGACCAGCGTCCAGCGGTCGGTGGGCGACATGGCGAGCACTGGACGGCTCGAACGTCACGTCATCGATGTTCGCGCCGAGCCGGTCTGGGCGAATGCCGACCTGTCGCGACTGAACCAAGTCGTCGCAAATCTCCTCACGAACGCGATCAAGTACACCTCGCCCGGTGGCACGATCCGCGTTCGCGTCGGCGGCGAGCAGGATCAGGCAGTGATCGGCGTCGCTGACACCGGGATCGGCATCCCGCCCAATCTGCTCCCGCACATGTTCGACCTACCCGTACAAGGTGAGCGTCGGCTCGACCGCGCGCAGGGGGGGCTCGGTGTGGGACTCACGCTGGTGCGCCGGCTGGTGGAGCTGCACGGTGGCCGGGTCGAAGCCTTCAGTGAAGGGCCCGGGCGTGGGAGCGAGTTCGTCGTTCGGCTTCCCCGTATCCCGCCCGCCAAGGCTATCGAATCTCAGTCGGTGCTCCGAGTGGTCGGCAACGTCTCAGTCACCCGGTAAGCTGTCCAGGGATAGCGGTACCCAGGCCATCTATCCCCAGTCGTCCAGTTATGCACGGGTGTGGATAACCCTGTTGGTAAGATCGGAGATCATGTCGACAAGATACTGAAAACGCTTGTTTTATAGACATGACAGGGAGACCTATGATCGCCGTCGTTGGAGCCACTCTGATAGATGGGACCGGGCGTTCTCCGGGCGAGGCAGCCACCGTCATCGTCGATGGGAACCGGGTGGCCAGCGTCGGTCTCGCGAGGACCACCACGGCCCCGCCCGGCGCGACAGTCATCCGCGCTCGGGACAAGTTCCTCACACCGGGGCTCGTGGACATGCACGTGCACGTGCACACCCCGGACAAGTGGCACCCGGAGCTCTTCCTCGCCGCCGGCGTCACCACCGTGCTCGACCTCGGCGGCCAGCTCCGTGACGTTGCGGGGTATCGCGCGGTCGTCGAGTCTGGAGCCAGGCCCGGCCCGCGAATCCTTTTTACCGGGCCGATGCTGGAGGAAGGCGAGATGTATCCGGGATTCGCCGGTTTCTGCCGTCGGTTCGATGCGACGCGCACCGAAGCCGAGGTCGACGCGCTCGCCGACGCGGGCGTGGACGGGATCAAGCTTTACGTCACCGTGCGTCCCGACACGGCCCGGCGCGCCTGCACGCGCGCACACCAGCGCGGCCTGCCCGTCTTCATGCACCAGCACGCCACCCGGGGCGCCGAGGCCGCGCTCGCCGGTGTCGACTCGGTCGAGCACCTCAACGTTTTCGGGCAACTCGCGCCTGAAGGCTTCTGGCTCGCGGAGCCCGCGAAGCTCAATCCGTTCGAGTACGGCGGCTGGCTCTGGCGCTGGCTTGGCGATCTCGATCCGCGCTCGGACGCGGTCCGCCGTCTCTACGACGGCTTGATCGCCGCCGGCACCGCTCTCGATCCGACGCTGGTCCTGTACGCCGCACGCCCAGGCGCAATCGGTGACGACGTCGGCGACACGTCGATGGACGATCCCGAGAGCACGCGACTTCTGCCGCTCCTGCCCCCGGGGGTGGCGAAGGAGCTCGTCACCCGGTGGTCCGAACGCCGCGGCGCCGCCCGGGGTGCCTCCGAGCCCGCGAAGCATCGGATGCGGCAAGCGTGGGACAACATCCTCGCGCTCGTCGGCGGCTTTCAGCGGGCGGGCGGAATGGTTCTCGCGGGAACCGATTGTCCGAACGTCGCCATCGTCTCCGGCTTCTCGCTCCATCGCGAGCTCGAGTTGCTGGTGCGGGCGGGGCTCTCACCGATGGAGGCGATCGTGGCGGCGACGCGGCGTCCGGCCGAACGGCTGGGCAAGCGCGACGTCTTCGGCACTATCGCGCCCGGGCGCGCTGCCGATCTGCTCCTGCTGGCCGCCGACCCGCTCACCGACATCCGGAACATCCGTCGGATCGAGCGCGTGATGGTGGGCGGAATCGTCTATGAACCCGGCAAGCTACTCGAAGGACTCCGGTCGGGCTGAGGGGGACTCGGCGCGCTATCCCGTCGCCGCCTGGGCTGGCGGCTCGTGGATGCTGACTCGGGTCAGGGGTCTCTTCGCCCCGGTTCCCCGATTGACCCAGTAAAAACAGGTCTGCACGTGGGCGACGACGACCGATGTCAGGTCGCTACTGCACAGGGGGCAGACGAACACGGCGGGGTCCGATCGAGAGATCCAGCCGAGCCGGTAGGTGTTCTGGCATCGCTGACAGGGAACGGCGTGCTGGCTGCAGCAGAGGAACAGGATTGCCTTCGCGTCGGGGTCGCGAAAGTCGATCTGCCCCGAGGCGCGGGGAACCGCAATCCATCGGTCGACCCGAAGCTCCGCATCCGCGTCGGTCCGGATCCTCCGATCGCCCTGACGCCGCTCCGGTCGATGTCCGTCGGTTTGCACTCGCCGGTCGGTGAACCGGCGGTCGACGACCACCTGCACCGTGGGATCTTCCGCAAACGTTTGGCTCAGCGACCGACCCGCGTTCTGTCCGGATCTCGGGACCACGATGAGCAGGGAGCGCTCGCCGTCTTGCATACCGGTTCTCCTTTGGTGAGGGTAAAGCTTACTCCCAGGGTCCGGAGAAACCAGCAAGAAGTATCAGCGGTCGATCAGCCGGCCCACGCCCGATGGACGGTACCCACGGCCTCCCGCAGAGCACTGCGGATTGTGTCCCGATCCGCGCTCGCGTCGCCGAGCAGGACGATGTAGCCGATCGGCGTGCTGCCTAGAAAGGCGATCCCGGTGCCGCTGGCGAACTGCGCCATCGGGAAGGTTCCCCGGCGCAGCCGGGGGCCACGCAGCTCAAGCTCGCGCCCGAGTATGGCCGCCAGGGCCGAGAGCGGCTCGGGGGCAATCTCTCCGGGCAGCTGGGCGGCGATCAGGAGCCCGTCGGGGGCGACGATGAGCCCGCCGGTGATGTGATCGAGGGTCACAAGCGCGCCAAGCAGGCTGCGGAAATCGCGACCGAGGGCCGGCCGTGCGTCGATCTGAGCCATCACGCCACCCGATTCGGGGCCGCCTGGCGCGCCAGCTCGGAGCGGCAATTGACCCACACCCGCTCCAGGTGGGCGAGCGCGGTCGCCACCTTCGCGTCACCGCTGAACGAGAGCGTGAGGACCGTTTCGCCGTCGGCCCGGAGGTACGTCGTTTCGGCGGCGCCCTCGATGACGGCGTGATTCAGCGAATCGCCGAGCCCCGCTCGCGCGAGCATCGCGGACGCTATTCGCGCGAGCTTCGTGGCGCGGGCCGCGACCTCCTCCGTCCGCAATCCCCGAGGTTGCGCGAAGATCAGCGTCGCGTCGGCCCGCGCCAGCAGCGTTTCGCGGCTCTCGGCGGGCAGGCGCAAGCGGTCCGCGCGAATCGCGCTTTGCTCGAGAGCGAGGGGGCGCTTCGCGGCGGCGCTCGCCGGAAGACTCCGGGCGACGTCGAGCACCGCCTGGGCCTCGGGGAAGTCCGGATAGCGCGCCAGCGCCCGCGTCACGAGATCGGTGCAGGCGCCCGTGTCGCCTTCCTCCAGCGCTATCCTCGCCAGGCCCAGCAGTGCGCGCGGGTGGGTCGGCTCGAGCGCGAGCACCCGCTCGAACGAGGTCCTGGCCTTGCCCATCTCGCGGAGCATCGCGTGGAGCGAGCCGCCCAACAGGTGCCCGACAACGTTGTCCGGATCGAGGCGCAGCCCACTGGCGACCAACGCCGCGGCCTCCTCGAATCGTCCCTCGTCCCGAAAGCGTTTGGCTCGCCGGAAGACCCGCACGCTTGTCCGGGACCGCCGTTCGCCTCGGACCTTGTGCCAGATGTGCGCCAGAATCATGCTCGCCTTTCGAAGACGTTCAAGTTCTTCGCCACGTTCGGCGACCTCCAACGACGTCTGAGCCGTCGCGCCCTTGACCATCGTGCGCCAGGCTGGCACGGCACAGTTATGACAGAACTTGTCAAATGATCGGACCAGTTGTCACGAAGCGAGTCCGGACGACGAGCCAAGTCGCGTTACCGCCGCGTTTGTTCGAGTCTAAACCCGCGCCCCACCGACCCTAACCCTGGCAGATGTGTTGCACTGAGGCACATATGGCGGACACGAAGGCAGGAGGCTGCGCCTCATGGGCAAAGTGATGGTTGTGGACGACGCGTACTCGGAGCTCCAGGTCATGGAGACGATCCTCCGATCGGTGGGCCACGACGTGCTGACGTATCTCGACGGCGAGCAGCTGGAGGAGAAGATCGTCAAGGAGCGGCCAGACGTCGTGCTGCTGGACATCGTGATGCCGAAGCGGAACGGCTTCGAGGTGCTCCGCAGTCTGCGCAAGGACGAGCGCACCAAGCAGACGCGCGTGGTCGTGGTCAGCTCGAAGAATCAGGAGAGCGATCGCGTCTGGGGCATGCGCCAGGGTGCGGACGAGTACCTGCCGAAGCCCTTCACGTCCGAGCAACTCCTCACGATCGTCCGTCGATTTCTCAAATGACGACGAGTTTGCTCGACAGCTCCGCGGCGGTTCGGGCGTGCGTGTTCACGCTCGCCGGTGAGCCGTTCGCGATCGACGTCACCCAGGTGCGGGAGGTGGCGATCTTCGAGGACTGGACGACGGTGCCGCTGGCCCCGCCGCACCTCGTGGGCGTGGCGAACCTGCGCGGCGAAGTCGTGCCCATCGCCGACCCGCGCGGGGTGCTGGGGCTCGTGGCCCGCCGCGGCGGCCGCAAGCTCCCGACGCTGATCGTCGAGGCCGAGGGATTCGAGGTGGCACTGGTCATCGACGGGGACGTCAGCCTCGAGGCCTTCGGCGGGATCACGACGCTCGACGAGTCGAGCCCGCAGCCCCACGCCCAGTGGGCGCTCGGGTTCCTGCCCGACGGCGAGCGGCTCGTGCCGCTGCTCGATCCGGCCCGGCTCCTGCGTGCGCTCCGGGAAGAACGCAGAGAGGAGAGATGACGATGAAACGGCGGACGGTGCTCCAGATTCTTTCCGGGGCGATGGCCGGTGGCGTGGGCCGTGACTGCCTGACCGCGTGGGCGCAGGCGCCCGCCCGAAGCAGTCTCGAGCCGCGCCTCATCGGCGCTCCCGGCGTGAACGCCAAGGATATCAAGATCGGCATGAGCGCCGCCTTCCGGGGGCCCTCCGCGGGGCTCGGCATCGAGCTCTACCGCGGGGCGCAAGCCTGCTACGCCGAAGTCAACCAGCGTGGCGGCGTGCACGGGCGCACGATCTCGGTGGTCGCGCTCGACGATGGCTACGACCCGACGCCGTGCATCAAGAACACGATCGAGCTCGTCGAGAAGGAGCAGGTCTTCTTCCTCTCGAACTACGTCGGGACGCCGACGCTCACGCGCGCGCTGCCGGTCATCAAGCGCTACGCCGACCGCCAGGTGATCCTCGTCGGCAACTTCACCGGCGCCCAGCCGCAGCGCGAGGAGCCCTACATCGAGCAGGTCTTCAACATCCGGGCCTCATACCGCCAGGAGATGATGGCCCTGGTCGACCGCTTCTGGCAGGCCGGCGCCCGCAAGTTCGGTGTCTACTACCAGATCGACGCCTACGGCCGCAGCGGGACCGACGGCGTGGCCCGCGGCCTCGCGCAGCGCGGGACCAAGATCGTCGCCGAGGCGACGTACCGCCGCCACGACAAGTTCGAGGACGACATGAGCCCGGCCGTGCAGGCGCTCCGCCGGGCCGGCGTGGACGCGGTGCTGTGCACCGGCTCCTACCAGGGCTGCGGCGCGTTCGTCCGGACTGCGCGTGACCTCGGCTGGACCGTGCCCATCTCCAACGTCTCGTTCGTCGGCTCCGAGGCGATGCTGAACCTGCTCCTCAAGCACGGCCAGGCCACCGCGCGCGACTACACGCAGGCGCTCGTCAACTCGCAGGTGGTGCCGAGCTACGACGACGTGAGCCTGCCCGGCGTCGCCGAGTACCGCGCGCTGATGGAGAAGCACGATCCACAAGTGCCGGAGGCGCTGCGCGACGCCAAGCACGCGCCCGAGCGCCTCAGCTTCCGCAGCCTGGAAGGCTTCGTCAACGCCAAGGTGATCGTCGAGGCGCTGCGCCGCGCCGGACCGAGTCCCACGCGCGTGGGCTTCCGCCAGGCGCTGGAGTCGCTCAAGAGCTTCGACCTCGGGATCGGCGCGCCGCTCACCTTCGGGCCGGAGCGGCACCAGGGGCTGGACAACGTGTACTTCACCAGTGTCGTGAACGGACGGTGGGCCCCCATCACTGACTGGGCGGCCGCGGTGAGAGTATGAACAAGCCACGCAAGCTGCGATTCGGGCTGCTTCCGAAGATCATCCTGTTCCTGGCGGCGACGCTCGTCCCGCTGGCAGCGATCACGTGGTGGATCTCCGTGTGGGCGCTGACCACGAACCTGACGGAGGAGTTCACCTCCAAGGGCACAGCCATCGCGAAGAGCCTGGCCAGCTCCGGCGTCGACCTCTTGCTCACGCGCGACGCCTCCACGGTGCAGGGGACCGTCGACCAGTTCGGTGCCATCAGCGGCGTGAAGTACGTCATGGTGTACGACCCTCAGAAGACGCTGGTCGCCCACACCTTCTCGCCGCTGGTGCCGGCCGGCATCGTCGACAAGAACCTGGTGCCCGGAGAGGCGCCGCAGCAGATCAGGAACATCGCGTATCCGGATCCGGTCACGGGCGCGATCCAACAGATCATCGACATCGGCGTGCCGGTGCTCGCGGGCCAGCTGGGGACGATCCGGGTGGGGATGGACCGATCGATCATCACCGCCGTCGCGGCCCGGTCCGGCCAGTACCTGCTGCTCGTCTTCATCGGCGTCGCGCTGCTCGCGGTCCTCGCCGGCGTGGTCTTTGCCCACCACATCACCAAGCCGGTGACGCAGGTTGTCCGGGTGGCCGAGCGCGTGGGCCAGGGCGACCTTTCCAGGCTCGTGACCGTGAAGTCAAGCGACGAGATCGGGCAGCTCGCGACGACGTTCAACGACACCGTCGTGCGCCTGCGCTCGCTGGTGCAGACCGAAGCGGAGCGTGACGAGGAGCGGCGCAAGCGCGAGGAGCTCCAGCGCAACATCACACGCTTCCTCGACATCGCCACCGAGATCGCCCGGGGCGACCTCACCCGGCGCGGCCAGGTGACCTCGGACGTCCTCGGCAGCGTCGTCGACGCCATCAACGTGATGGTCGAGGAGCTGGCGACCCTCATCGACGACGTGCGCGAGGCGGCGCATCAAGTGTTGACGAGCGCCACCGAGATGATCGCCACCATGGGGACGACGGCCGGCGGCGCCCAGACGCAGTCGCGGGAGGCGGTCGGCGTGAGCGACGCGATGGAAGCGCTCACCCGCTCGATGCGCCGGGTCGCCGAGGACGCCGAGGCGTCGGCCGCGGCGGCCAACCTCACGCTCGAATCGGCGACCAAGGGCGAGTACGCGGTGCGGGCGAGTCTCTCCGGCATGCAGCGGATCCGCGGTGAGGTGCAGGGAATCTCGAAGAAGGTCAAGAGCCTCGCCGACCGCTCGCTCGAGATCTCCGAGATCGTCAACACGATCCAGGACATCTCGTCGCAGACGAATCTCCTCGCGCTCAACGCCGCCATCGAGGCCGCGGGCGCCGGCGAGTCGGGTCTGCGTTTCGCCGTCGTCGCCGAAGAAGTTCGGAAGCTCGCCGAGCGTTCCGGCAAGGCGGCCAAGGACATCGTCGTGCTCATCAAGGCGGTGCAGGCCGAGACGCAGCAGGCGGTGGTGGCGATGGAGGGGGGCACGCGGGAAGTGGAAGCGGGCTTCAAAGTCACCGTCGAAGCCGGCGAGCGCCTGCACCAGATCGGCGAGATCTCACAGAAGTCGGCGGCGCTGGCGCGGGACATCTCGCAGACGACCCAGGAGCAAGTACGCGACGTCGAGAGCGGCGCGGTCGCCGTCCAGTCCATCGCCGGGGTGGCGGTCGAGACCGAGAAGGCCGTCCTCGAGACCCGCAAAACGATGGACCAGGTGGTTCGCGTGGCTCAGGCCCTCACCTCGAGCCTCTCGCGGTTCAAGCTGGCCACCTGAGGTGTCGATCGACTGGAGACACACCGTGGCTGACGGCGACCGGCAGTTCCTGCTGAGCGTCTTCCTGATGGAGGCGTGGGACACCCTCGCCGCCGTCGAGGACGGTCTCGCCGCGCTGGGGCGCTCGTCGAGCATGCCGGCGGCGATCGAGCAGCTGGTCGTGGTGACGCATCGGCTGCGCGGCTCGGCGGCGCTCAGCGGCTTCCCTCAGGTGGCGGCGCTCGCCGCGGCGATGGAGGAGACGGTCGGGCGGACGGCGGCTTCGCCGGCCCAGGATCAGCGTGCCCTCGCGGCGTTGTCTGACATGGTGTTCTCGCTCAAGACGGCGCTCGACGTGATCGGCGTGACCGGTGTCGAGGATGGGGAGGCGATCGCCGAGGCGCTCGATCGCATCGTGCCGGCGGCGCCGCCCGAGCCGGACACGGAGACGACGCGGCGGCTCACCGAGCTGGACCGCTTCTTCATCGACCAGCCGGACGTTCTCGAGTACTTCGTCCCGGAGGCGGTCGAGCATCTCGAGTCGATGGCCCAGTCGCTCGTCGCTCTGGAGGACGATGGCTCGACCGACGCCGAGGTCGCGACGCTGTTCCGGGCGGTCCACACGCTCAAGGGCGCCGCCTACACCGTCGGGTGTGGAATGATCGGTGACCTCGCGCATCGCATCGAGGACATGCTCGGCGAGATCCGTGAGCACCGGCGGCCCCTCAGCCGGGCGGCGATCGAGACGGTCTTCGTCGGGCTCGACGCCCTCAGGCTTCTCGTGCGGAGCGGCGAGGAGCCGGCGGCCGGGCGGGCCGCCGCCTACGAGAGGGCAATGGCGGTGTTCGCGGCGTTGCCAGCGATCGAGGCGCCCCCGACCGACGCGCCCGCGATGGCGGAGACCGTGCCCGATCTCGCGCCGGCGAGCGCCAGCATGCCGCGCGAATCGGTCGTCGCCGAGGCGGCGTCCTGCCTCGAGCCCGTGGTCGCGTCGCGCGCTTCCGCGCCCGCGCGGTCGCCGCACGAGGCGGGCGCGCGGAGGGTTCGTCCGAGCATCCGCGTCAGCCTCGACGCGCTCGACGCGCTCATGAATCTCGTCGGCGAGCTTGTGATCGCGCGGAGCCGGCTGGAACGCCACTTGATTCAGCTCGAGCACGCCGGCGAGCTCCTGTCGTTCACCCAATCGCGCATGACACAGACCGTCGCCGAGTTCGAATCCAAGTACGCGAGCCGCCCCCTTCCGTCGGCCGAGGCGACGGGGCACGGAGGTCCGTCCGACCGGAGCGCAGCGTCGGCGGTGCCGCTGGGAGACGTGTTCGCCGAGCTCGAGTTCGACCGCTACGACGACTTCAACCTGCTGGCCCGCCGGGTGAGCGAGATCTCGAGCGACCTCACGGAGATCCAGCTCCAGCTGGGCGGGCTCGTGCGCGTCGTGCGCGAGGACGCGGGCGGCGTCCAGCGACTCAGCGGCGAGCTGCGCGGCCAGATCACCCGCGCGCGTATGGTGCCGGTCGGCCGCCTCTTCGCGCCGTTCGTGCGCATGGTCCGGGAGGCGGCGCGGGCGGCCGGCAAGAGCGTCGAGCTCGAGGTCAGCGGCGAGACGGTCGAGATGGACACCACGATCGTGGAGCTGATGGCCGACCCGCTGATCCACCTGGTGCGGAACGCCATCGCCCACGGCATCGAGACGGAAGAGGCCCGGCGCCAGCAGGGTAAGCCGCCCCAGGGCACGCTGCACCTCGGCGCCGCGCACAAAGGCGGGTCGATCTACATCGAGGTGGCGGACGACGGCCGCGGCATCGATCTCGAAGCCGTCAGCGAGGCCGCTCGCCGCGGCGGTTTTGCGACGGCGGAGACGCTCGCGCGGCTCGGCGAGCGCGACATCCTGGATCTGATCTTCCTTCCCGGCCTCACCACCGCGGCCTCGGTCACGACCGCCGCGGGCCGGGGCGTCGGCATGGACGTTGTGCGCACGAACGTCGGCCGCCTCGGCGGCGAGATCGAAGTCCAGACCGAGGCCGGCCGCGGCACCCGCTTCAGGATCCGGTTGCCGCTGACCGTCGCCATCTCCGACGCGCTCATGGTGCAGGTGGGGCCGGAGACGCTGGCGATCCCGGTGCCGGCGGTGAAGGGGGTCATCCACGCCCAGCCGGAGGAGATCCGCGCCACGGACGGCGCCGAGTCGATCGAGATCGAGGGCGAGTCGGTGCATCTCGTGCGTCTCGATCGCCTGCTCCGGATCCCGGGCCGCGGCGCCGACGGATCCCTGTCGGTCGTCACGCTTCGCACCGGACGGAAGATCCTGGCCGCGGTGGTGGACGAGTTCCTGCGCAAGGAAGAAATCGTCATCAAGAACCTCGGCACCTTCTTGCAGGGCGTCGGCCCGTTCTCCGGAGCCACGATCACCGGCGAGGGGCACGTCATCCTGCTGCTCGACTCCCTGAAGCTCCTCGAGATGAGCGTCGCCGCGCCGGCGACCCGGGCCGGCGACCCGGGCGGCGAGTGCGGCGTGTTTGGCCCCCCCGCTCCCGACGGCAGGCGCTGCGTCCTGCTCGTGGACGACTCGGTCAGCGTCAGGAAGTTCGTGGGCGGCATGCTCGAGCGGGCGGGCTTTCGCGTCGTCGTCGCGAGGGACGGCGCCGAGGCGCTGCAGCAGCTCGGCGAGCACACCGTCGACGTCGTCGTCACAGATCTGGAGATGCCGCGCCTCAACGGCTACGAGCTGATCCGCGACCTGAACCGGGAGCCGACGACGAGCGACCTGCCCGTCGTGGTGTTGACCACCCGCGCGGGCGCCAAGCATGTGGATCTCGCGCGCGAGCTCGGCGTGGAACACTACGTCGCCAAGCCGGTCGACGAGGCCAGCTTCGTCCAGCTCGTCGAATCCCTGGCGGCCCCGGTCCGGGCGGGGGTTTGAGGCGATGCCACGCGTGCTGCTGATCGATCCCGACCGCAACGCCCTCGGCGTTCTGCAAGCGGCGCTGGGCCAGGCCGACTTCAAGGAGATCGCGGCCGTGACCAGCGGGTCGTTCGCGCTGACGATGCTCGAGCGCAACCGCCCCGACCTCATCGTGAGCCGCGTCCGCGTCCCCGACATCGACGGCTACGAGCTGTGCTCGATCGTCCGCAAGGACCCGTCGATGAAAGGGGTGCTGGTCCTCCTGCTGGCGAGCCCCGGCGACGACGCGCCCCCGGCCACGCTCGAGGAGAAGCCCGACCAGATGCTCGCGGGTGACCCGCCGATCGCCGCGATCGTCTCCGAGGCGGCCAGGCTGTTGCAGGGCACGCCCGAGCCGGTCACGCGGCCCCAGCCGGCTCCGCCCGCTCGACCCCAGCCCGCTCCGCCCGCCCCGGGGCTCGAGGGGGGGAGCAACGGCCTACGGGGGTCGCTCGGCGTTATGGCTCTGCCGGACATCGCCCAGGCGATCGCGCTCGGCCACAAGACCGGTCAGCTGCTGGTCACGCTGCCGTCAGGTCGAGGCGTTATCGTCTTCGACCGCGGGCGGGTCGTGCACGCGAAGTTCTTCGGCCTCATCGGTGAGACGGCGTTCGCGGCCCTCGTCGTGGCGGCCGACGGCGACGCGCACGGAAGCTTCGTCTTCAATCCGCTCGAGACCGGGCCGGACGAGACCGGACGAACCATCAACCGGGATCTCAGGCAGCTGCTCCTCAGCGCCGAGTCCGGCTTCGACGACGGCCGCGCGGACGCGGCCGTGGCGCCACGCTCCTAGGAGGAGGTGTGATGCAGAAGGTCCTCGTGGTGGACGACAGCCTCAGCGTGAGAAAGGTGGTGGAGAAGGCGCTCGAGGGGCGTGGCCTGCACGTGCTCTCCGCAGCGTCCGGCGCCGAGGCGATCGAGACGATCGAGCGCGACCGGCCCGACGTGGTGATCTGCGACGTGATCCTCCCGGACAAGGACGGGTATCAGATCTGCCAGTACGTGCGGACGCACCCCGCGATCAGCTCGACGCCCGTGCTCCTCATCTCCGGAATCGACAACGGCACCGTGCAGGCACGGGCCGCCGAGGTGCGGTCCAACGAGGTGATGTTCAAACCGTTCGGCGTCGACGATCTCGTCCGGAGGATCGATGTCCTCCTCGGGCGGGCCAACGGCTCGACGCTCCCCGCGAGCGCCATCCCGCCGGCGGCATCGGCTTCGGCGCCCGCCGCGGCGCCCACCGCGCCGCTTGCCGCGCCCGGGTCGCGCGACGACGCGCGAGATGGCGGAGCCCTCAAGCAGCGCCTGGCGGCCCTGGCTGGCACGTCCGGCGTTCGGTTCGCGGTGCTCACTGATCGCGAGGGCTTCCTCATCGAGACGGCGGGCGATCTCACCCCCGACACCGACGAGGTGGCCGGCGCGCTCGCGTCGTGTCTCGCCGAGGCCTCCGACGGCGTCGGCCGCGAGCTGGGGCAGGGCCAGCTGGTGGGGATGATGCTCGAATATGAGTCCGGCACGCTTTTGCTGTACGCCGTCGGACCTTCGGCTTTGCTGGCCGTCCTGGTCGGCGATCTGGGCGCGGTCGGCAAGGTCCGCTACTACGTGAGGAAAGCCATGCCGGAGCTCGTGCGGGCTCTCTGATGGCCATTCCGCGCGCCTCGAGGGTTCGGCTGATCTGCTGGCTCGAGCTCGGGCTCGGTCTCGAGCTCTACGCCTGCGCGGCGCTGGTCCTCCACACGCGTGGTCTCAGGACGACTCCGCTGCTGGCGGCGCCGGCGCTGGTGATCCCGGCGCTGGTGATCCCGCCGGTGTTCTACCTGTTCGTGGGGCTCGTGAGCCTGCGTCGGTTCTCGCTGCGGCAGGTGCTGGGCGCCGCGGTGGCGATGTGCGGGTTCCATGCTCTGCTCGTCGCCGCGACGGGGGCCCTCTACACGATCCCGGACATCCTGGACTTCGGGTCGGCGGTCGCGTTTGCGCTCTGGGGCTCGCCAGCGGTGACGCTGCTCCAGCTCACCGCCACGCCCCTGGTGTTCGCGCGCCTGCGTCCGTTGCTGTTATCGCCCCGTCCGGCGCCACGTGCCCAGGCGCGGGCGACGCCGCCACGGCGCCGCGCCGAGGTGCCTGGTGGCGTGGCCGCGCGTGCGCGGGATGCGGCGTGGTCTCTGCCGCCACGCGAGCCGGCCGCGATGATGCCGTCCGTACCTCCCTTGCAGCGCGTGCTGGCCGTCTCATCGTCGGCGTTCGCGCACGGCGTCCAACCCGTCGTGGCGTCACCACTGGTGCCCCAGCCCGTCGCGACGCCGCCGGCGCCGGCCCCGCCCGCGCCTCCGACCAGAGCGCTTGTGCGGCCCGAGACCGGGGAGCCGATGATCCGCATCTCCTTCGGCCGGATCGCGGATCAGCTGCCCGTCGAGATGTTCGCTCGTGGTCGCGAAGGCTTGCACGCCACGCTCCATCCTGGGGTCTCTCTCCTTGTTCCCAGGCGTCTCCTGCTTCCGTATCTCGGCGAGGCGCTCGCGCCGGTGAAGTGGGAGGTCGTCGCCGATCAGTTCCCGCGCGACGAGCTCGCGCTGTCGCACAAGGAGATCGCCGGTCGGTTGCCTCACCGCTCGCTGCTGCTCCCACTCGACGAGGTGGTGCCGCAGATCCCGGCAGAGCTGCTCGCGCTCTCGACGCCGGCCGCCGACGTCTACGGCATCGAGGAGTTCCCGCCGCCGTTCCAGCCGCACGTGCCGCCACCGTCGGAGACTCCCGCAGTCGATACGAGAGCGCCGGCCGAGCCCGCGGCGGTAGCGCTTGCAGAACCCGAGCCTCCCCCGGTATCGGAGCCTCGTGAGGAGCCGGAGCCGCCGGCCGAGCCCGAAGCCTCGGCCGAGCCCGAGGGCCTCGCGGAGCCTGAGCCGCTCGCGGAGCCGGAGCTCTTCGTGGAGCCCCTGGCCCCCGCGGAGCCCGAGCTGCCCGCGGAAGAGGAGCCTTCGCAACCCGAGCGCGGAGCAGAAGCGCTGGCGGATCGCGGCAGGACGGCCGAGGCGCGACGCATCACCGCGCTGCTCGCGCCGCTGATGAACGGGCTCGAGATCGGCGAGCGCGACGGGGCCGGGACGACGCTCGTCACCGTCGTCGCGCCGACGCTCAGCGAAGATTCTGTCGTGCGGACGGCCGCGCGCGTCGTACCGTTCCTCGCGGACGCGCGGTTGTCCGACCCCGTGGCGCAGGCCACGCTCACGGGGGCCGAGGCGACGATCGTGCTGACCCCCTTCGGATCGCCGGATGCTGGCGGCGCGCTTCTGGTGACGGCGGTCCGCTCTCGCGCGTCGCTCGCATGGCTGGAGCGGCTCTCGCGTAGCGCCGCCGGTGAAGCTCGAGTGCCCGCCGAAAATGGAGGCCACTCGAGCCCGGTCGGCGATCCCGCGGAAGAGATGGAGCTGCGCGCCACGAGCGTGCCCCAGTCGGTGCGCGAGCTGGCGGGCTCGTTGACGGCGTTCGGTCCGGTGGCGCCGACCGTGCTGCGCGACGCGGCCGGCTCGCTCCGCGCCTGTCTCTTCCTTCCTCGCTCCCTCGAGGCCATGCCGCTGGCCCAGTTCGCGCGGGACCTCTACGCGGCGCTGGAAGAGGCCGAGATCGGCCACGTATCATCGGTGATTCTGCGAGTGGGAGCCCACCGCCTCGTCGTGCGGGCCATGGATGGCGTGCCCGGGCGGGCGGCGATGCTCGTCGGCGGCGGGCCCATCGACCGGCCGGGCCTGGCGCGGATCGAGCTGGACCGCGCGGCGACGCGCCTGGGCGCGCTCGTGCGGGGCTGAGCCGTGTCGGTCATCAACTACGCGAAGAAGATTATCGACTTCAAGATCGTGTACTACGGGCCGGGTCTCGCCGGGAAGACCGCCAACCTCCAGCACCTCCACCGCTGCCTGCCCCAGGACAACAAGGGCAACATGATCTCGCTGGCGACCGGCGACGACCGCACGCTCTACTTCGACTTTCTCCCGGTGTCGGCGCTCACGGTTCGCGGGTTCGAGACCCGGTTCCAGCTCTACACCGTGCCGGGGCAGGTGCAGTACAACATGACGCGCCGGCTGGTTCTGCGCGGTGTCGACGGTCTCGTGTTCGTTGCCGACTCGCAGTTCGAGCGTCTCCGCGAAAACGTCGAGAGCCTGCGCAACCTCGAGGCCAACCTCCGCGAGTACGAGTGCACCCTCGACGAGATCCCGTACGTCCTGCAGTACAACAAGCGCGACCTGCCCAACGTCGCGCCGGTGGAGTATCTGGAGTTCGTCCTCAACCGCCGGGCCAAGCGAGTCCCGCGCTTCGAGGCGTCGGCCATCGAAGGGAAGGGAGTCTTCGACACGCTCAACACCGTCTCCCGCATGGCTCTCGCCAGCGAATTCGGGGGCGCCCGTGAGGCACACAATGAAGCCTCGTGACAGGGTCATCCAGGAAGAGGACGCGACGCGCATCACCCAGATCCTCACGCGGTTCCTCGGCGATTCCGGCGCAGGGGAGGCGCTCCTGATCGACCGCGGGGGCCAGCTCCTCGCGATGGACGGCGTCTCGCGGACGCTCGACACGGTGTCCATTTCGGCGCTCGCGGCCGCCGCCTTCAGCTCCACCGCGGCGATGGCCCAGCTGCTCGGCGAGACCGAGTTCACCATGCTGTTCCACGAGGGGGCGAAGTGGTCCATCCACGTCTCGACGGTCGACAAGGAGGCGATCCTGCTCGCCGTCTTCGACGAACGGACGACGATCGGTATGGTGCGGGTTTTCGCCAAGGAAGCCAGTCGGGCGGTCGGCGCCGTGCTCGGCGAAGCCCGCGCCCGACCGAGACCGGCCGGCGAGTTCGCCGCCCCGCTGAATGCCGCGGAGTCCGGTCCCGCGTGGACGCCTCCATACTGACAATGGCGATACTGACAATGGCGATCAGCGGCCGCCCGCCGATCATCTCACGCCGGGGCTGAGATGCGTCTGGTGCGGGTCGGCGGACGCTACCTGGGGGGCCGCGAACAGCGGTTGTGGATGGCGCTCGCCTCCCTGCTCGGGCTCGCGACGGCTGGGATCGTCGTTGCCGTCGAGACTCCTGGTGGGCGGCCGCTGTATCTCGGAGCCGGGATGGTCGCCGTGCTGACGGCGCTCCGGCTCGGCGGACCCATCACGCGTCGCTTGCGGAATGTCCGCAAGGGCCGCCTCGGTGAGCGTCTCGTCGTCGATCTGCTCCGCGGCCTGCCGGACGACTACTGGCTCGTCAATGACGTCACCCTGGGGCTGGCGCGAGGCAACATCGACCACGTGCTGATTGGCCCGTGCGGGGTGGTGGTGATCGAGACGAAGCGGTTCGCGGGGAACATCCGGTGCTGGGGCGACGATTGGTCCATCAACGGCCATCGGCGAACGAGCGTCAGCCAGCAGGTCAACTCCGGAGCGTGCGCGGTGAGGTACTTCCTGAGCGAGCGGCATCCCGACCTGGCGCCCACAGCCTTGCGGTGGGTGGAGTCCCTCGTCGTCTTCACCCACCCACTCTGCCGCCTGGAGGTGAACCACGCGCGGGCGACGATCGTCCGCTACTCGCAGCTGTTCCAGGTGGTGCTCGAGCTCGGCAAGAAGCACCGCATGGCGCCGGCGACCGCGGCGCAGCTCGCCC
>Ga0137368_10000640_pt1 | contig 34498 bp, 37 predicted proteins | sample SagtaG_13_FD_104917 | JGI IMG/M metagenome (GOLD analysis project Ga0137368, IMG submission 104917) | Vadose zone soil microbial communities from Sagehorn Ranch, Mendocino, California, USA - Sage1_L_100_16 metaG | ecosystem: Environmental > Terrestrial > Soil > Vadose zone | place: USA...
CGAGCTTCGAGACCGACCTCGCCGAGCTGAGACGAGTCCTCGGGAGCCATGACTGACCTCGTAAGACGGTGCTACTTGGAGGGGTTCGGTGGCTGAGCTGACGCTCGTCGAGGCGATCAACGACTGCTTCCACGTCGAGCTCGAGCGGGACGACGACGTGCTCGTGATGGGCGAGGACGTGGGGCGCGCAGGCGGAGTCTTTCGCGCCACGGCCGGGCTCCGAGACCGGTTCGGGCCGGACCGCTGCGTCGACACGCCGCTCGCGGAGGCCGGGATCATGGGCAGCGCCGTCGGGCTCTGCATGGCCGGCTTCCGGCCCGTCTGCGAGATGCAGTACGACGCCTTCAGCTATCCCTCGCTCGACCAGCTGATCACGCACGTCGGGCGCTACCGTTGGCGCACCGGCGGCAAGATGAGCTTTCCGCTGACGGTGCGGATGCCCTACGGCGGCGGGGTCAAGGCGCCCGAGCTCCACGACGACTCGCCCGAGGCCTACTACGTGCACACGCCGGGCGTGAAGGTCGCGATCCCATCGACGCCCGCCGACGCGAAGGGCCTGCTCGCGGCGGCGATCCGCGATCCCGATCCCGTCGTCGTCTTCGAGCCGAAGCTCCACTACCGCACGATGCGCGGCGAAGTGCCCGAGGGCGAGCACCTCGTCCCGCTCGGCAAGGCGCGGACGGTGCGGGAGGGCGAGGACGTGACGCTTGTTGCCTACGGCGCGATGGTGCCCCTCGCCGAGCGGGCCGCCGACGCGCTCGAGGATCGCGCGAGCGTGGAGCTGCTCGACATCCGAACGCTGAAGCCGCTCGACGAGGACGCGCTGATCGCGGCTGCCGCGAAGACCGGACGCGTCGTGATCGTGCAGGAGGCCCCGCGCACTGCGGGGTACGGCGCCGAGCTCGCCGCGGTCCTCGCCGAGAAGGCGATGCTCGACCTGCGCGGGCCCGTGCTGCGCGTGACCGGCTACGACGTGCCCTACCCCTACTGGCAGATCGAGGACGCGTACATGCCCTCGGTCGAGCGGGTCGTGGACGCGGTCGAAAAACTGCTCGAGTACGAGTGACCGTCCACGAGCTGCCGCTCGAGCAGCGTGTGCTCCACGGCTACTTCTCCCCCGACCTCGAGCCCGTGCTCGAGATCGAGCCTGGCGATTCGGTTCGAATCTCCGTGCCGAATTCTGCTTGGGACGTATCCCGTGAGGAGCGGTTCGTCCCGAAGACGCCCGAGCTGGACACCGGACATGCGCTGGCCGGTCCGATCGCGGTGCGCGGGGCGAGGCCCGGCCAGACGCTCGCCGTTCGCATCGACGAAGTCGAGGCCGGAGACTGGGGATTCACCGAAGGCGGTCAGGGTCACGCAGTCCACTGGGCCCTCGCCGAGGCTGTCGGGCGAGCGCTCGGACGGGAGCTCGACCTCGCACCTTTCCTCGGCGTGCTGGGAATGCCGCCGCCGGAGCCGGGTGTCCACTCGACCATTCCGCCGCGGCGCTGGGGCGGGAACATCGACTGCAAGGAGCTCGTCGCCGGAACGACGCTCTACCTTCCGATACCGGTCGAGGGCGCGCTGTTCTCCGCCGGCGACGGGCACGCCGCGCAAGGCGACGGTGAGATCTCCGGAACGGCGATCGAGACCCCCGCGCGGGCGCGCCTGACCCTTGATGTTCGGGACGACCTGCTGCTCGAATGGCCGATCGCGCGCATCGACGGCGCCTGGCTGACGTTCGGCTTCGACGCGCACCTCGGCCGCGCCGCTTCGATCGCGGTCGAGGGCATGCTCGCGCTGATGGCGCGGGAGCTCGGAGTCACCGGGGGCGACGCCCGCGTGCTGGCGAGCGTCGGCGTCGACCTGCACATCACGCAGGTCGTGAACGAGGCGCTCGGCGTCCATGCCGAGCTGCGCGACGACGCGTTCCGGTGAGCGAGCGCCTTCGGCTGCTGCTCGAGCGTGCCCATTCGGGCTTCAGGCTCCGCGACGCCGCGAGCGGGGAGGTCGTCCGCTGGGAGGACCCGCGCATCCTCGTCGTTCGCGTCGCGGGCGTCTCCTTCCGCGCCGACGCGCTCCAGGATCCGTCCTTCGAGCCGGGCCGCACGCTGGCGCTCGTCCCGGAACCGGAGAACCCGCACGATTCCCAGGCCGTCGCGGTCTGGAACGAGGAGCGGACGCTGCAGCTGGGCTATGTCCCCCGGGAGATCGCTCCGACGCTCGCCGGCGACGAGCAAGCGATTTCGCTGTGGCGCGTGGAGGGCGGCCTGCGAGTGCTGATCGTTCCGCCCGGCGCCTGGGTGGGGCGGCCTCGATAGATTCCGCCGCCGTGGCGTACGAGTTCAAGCTGCCCGACCTCGGCGAGGGCCTCACGGAGGGCGAGGTCGCGCGCTGGCTCGTTGCCGAGGGCGACGACGTCGCCGAGGATCAGCCGCTCGTCGAGATCCAGACCGACAAGACGACGGTCGAGATCCCTTCGCCCGCGGCCGGCAAGGTCGCGCGCATCCTCGTCGAGGAGGGCAAGGTCGTCCCGGTCGGAACGGTGCTCGTCGTCATCGGCGAGGACGGCGCCGCTCCCGAGGAGCAGGCCCGCGCCGAGCCGGCGCCCCAGCAGCGCGAGACGACGAAGGTGCGTGCAACGCCGCTCGTGCGCCGCCTCGCCCAGGAGCTCGGCGTCAATCTCGCCGCGCTGCCGGGGACGGGCCCGCAGGGCCGGATCACCGAGCAGGACGTGCGCGGCGCGGCGGCCGGCGCGACCACGACCGAGGGACGGCGGGAGCCCCTCCGCGGCGTCCGCCGCCTGATCGCGGAGCACATGACCAGGGCGCATCGCGAGGTGCCGCCGGTGACGTGGGTCGAGGAGTGCGATTTCGGGAGCGTCGACCTGAAGCTCCTCGTGCCGACCGTGCTCAAGGCCTGCGCCGAAGCCCTGCAGGAGTTTCCCGAGCTGAACGCGAGGCTCGAGGGCGACGAGGTCGTCTACCTCGACCGCTACGACCTCGGCTTCGCCGTCCAGACGGACGAGGGGCTCGTCGTCCCCGTCGTCCGCAACTGCGAGAGCGCCTCGATCGAAGAGCTCGCGGCGGAGGTCGGCCGGCTCGCGGAGGGCGCGCGGGCGGGGACGCTCAAGCCGGAGGAGCTCCGCGGCTCGACGTTCACGGTCACGAGCGCGGGCAAGCTCGCCGGGGCCTTCCAGACCCCGATCGTGAACCACCCCGAGGTCGCGATCCTCAGCGTCGGCCGGATCGCGCCGAGGCCGGTCGTGCGCGAGGGCGGCCTTGCGGTCGGCCAGGTCGGCTACGTCGCGCTCACCTTCGACCATCGCGTGGTCGACGGCGCGCGCGCGGCCGAGTTCGGCCTCGCCGTCATCGGGCGCATCCAGGGCTTCTAGAAGGACGAGAGCCCGGCGCCTGGCCGGGCTCTCGCTTCCTCGGATCTACTCGTTGGACTAGCGGCGGGCGCCGGGCCCCCGCCCATGGCCATGTCCGCGCTCGATCTGGCCACGGATCAGGCCGGCTGGGTTGAGGGTCGTGTGGACGTTCGCGTACGTGAATCCCTTGCGCATCGCCCGGAGCAGCTCGGCCATCTCGCCGGGCGCGATGCCCTGACCGCTTGGCCCGATGACATCAGCGGCGTCGATGTCGCCTTCGAACGTGCCCTCAGTGGGCGTACACGCGGGCTTGTCGCCGCCGCCGCAGAGGAACGCGGCGACCCCGCCGGCCACGCCGCGCTGCCCGAAGTGGATGTGCGAGGCGACGGTGCTTCCTTCTGCGGCCTCGAAGCCTTCGTAGTGCAGCGTGTAATGGATCGTGTCTCCGCCGACGACACGGACCCGCAGGCTGCCGTGCCCGGGCGTCGACTCGGAAGGCGTCTCCTGGTACCCGCTCAATTGGGCCCCGAGGTTGTTCCCTTGACCGTTCCCGCCTCTGTTGGCGAGCGCCGCCGCGGCAAGGACCAGCAGACCGGCAGCGGCCAGCAGCGAAACAACCACTACAAGCTTGCGCATGCTCCCTTCCTTTCGTTGCTTGTCCATGGGACCTTACGGCCCTTTCCGGCGCCCGGTTTCCGAAGCGCCCAGGTGCTGCGCGACGAGGTGCTCGATGTCGGTAGCCCGAACCTTTCCCTCGAGGCGGGCCACCGCACGCTTTCCCCTGACGAGGACGAGCGTCGGCACCTGCCGGACCTTGAACCGCCGCGCGAGCTCCGGGCTCTCGTCGACGTCGACCCGCGTCAGCTCCAGGCGATGCCGCTCCTTGCGTGCCAGTTGCGCGAGCAGGCTGTCCATCCGCCGGGCGGGCCCGGAGCGCTGGGCGGAGAAGAAGAGGAGGAGATCGCGGCTGTTGCGGCCGGACCCCCCGGTACGGCCGGTCATCGTGTTTCGGATTCCCGCGACGCAGGAAGCGAAACGCCCGCGCACTACACTGAGAGCGATGGGAGACTGGTACTGGGTCGGCGTCTTCGCGGGCCTCGGGGTCGCGCTCGGGATCGTCGCCGCAGCTGCTCTCGCCGGCCGGCGAACGAGCCTCGCGGCACCCTTCCTGGCCGCCGCGATCGGCGTTGCGCTCGGAATCGTCTTCGCGGACGCGGAGGAGGCTGCGGGCGGAGGCGTCGGAGGGCTGCTCGGGTCCGCGGGAGCGCTCGAGCTCGTGCGGGGTGCGCTGGGCCGAGGCGGCACGCGCGCGGCGACAGGCCTCCTCGTCACTCTTGGCGCCGCTGCGCTCGCGGCGCTGGCCTTCGTGCCGGGCGTCGGGTACGTGGAGGCGGTCGTCCTGCCGGCTCTCGGAGCCCGCATGCGGCGCAGGAGCGGGAAGCGCTACGCCGGCCTGCGTACGCTCGCCCGCGACTGACGTGCTTTCACGCAAGCTCGTCCTGATCGTCATCGACGGCCTTACCCCGGCCGTCTTGGAGGCTGCCGTCGAACGGCAGGACATGCCTGCGCTTCGCTTCCTCGCCGAGCAGGGGGAGTACCGGAGGGCCCTGACCACGTTCCCCTCGCTCACGCCCGTGTGCCTGTCCTCGCTCGTCACGGGCGCGCATCCGGACGTGCACGGCATTCCGCACCTCGTCTGGTTCCACCGGCAGGAGCAGCGACTCGTCGAGTACGGCTCGTCATTCGGCGCCGTTCGCGCGGCCGGCACGACGCGCGCGCTCCGCGACGCGGTCTTCAACATGAACGAGCAGCACCTCTCCCGCAGCGCCGTGACGCTCTTCGAGTCCCTGGAGGGCGCCGGCCTCGTGACCGCGGCCGTGAACATGGTCTGCTACCGCGGGCCGGCGAAGCACGCCGCGACGGTGCCCGGCCTCGGACGCCCGGCTTTCGGGCCGAGCCGATTCTTCTACTACAACCTCTTCGAGTCGGACGTGACCGGCGCCCCGCTCGCAGTCCGGACCCGAGCCCGCGGGTCGGTCGACGAGTACGCGCGGGTCGTCGGCCGCTGGCTCGTGACGCGGGACGGCTTCGATTTCCTCGTCTTCTACCTGCCGGACTACGACTTCGCCTCGCACGCGGCCGGGCCCGAGGCGGCGCACGGCGCCCTGGCGCGGGTCGACCGGGCGATCGGGTCGCTGCTCGACGCGGCCGGCGGCTCCGACGAGTTCCTGGAGCGGTACGCAGTCCTCCTCTGCTCCGATCACGGGCAGACGCGCGTCGAGCGGGCCGTGCGGCTCGAGGACGCCTTTGCGGACTTTCGTCTCTTCCGGCCGGGGAACGGCCGCGGAGCCGAGCTGGCCGTCACGGCCTCGAACCGCGCCGGAATGGTCTACCGCCTGGACTGTGAGGCCACGCCGCGCCAGCTCGCCGGGCGGCTCGACGGAGAGCCCCACGTCGTGCTCTTTCGCGAGAACGGGCAGGCTGTTGCGCGCCGGTCCGGTGCGGAGCTCCGTTTCGCGCCCAAGGGGGAAGGCTGGCAGACGAGCGGCGACGCGGAGGCGCTGCCTCAGTCGGCGCTCGAGCGGGCCTGGTGCGCGCTCGAGAATCCGAACGCCGGCGACCTGATCGTCTCCGCGGCGCCGGGTGCCGAGTTCGCCGATCTCGGCGGACGCCATCACGTGGGCGGCGGGAGCCACGGCTCGCTCGAGCGCGGCGACTCGGAGGTGCCGATGCTCGCCGTCGGCCTTGACGCACCCGCGCCGCAGCGGCTCGTCGACGTCGCCCCGCTCGTCCGCAGCCACTTCGGCGTCGATGCCTGAGGAGGATCTCACCGAAGCGCGCCTACGAATGGTCGACGAGCAACTGCGCGCCAGGGACATCGTCGACGAACGGGTGCTCGCGGCCATGGAACGCGTACCGCGCGAGCTCTTCGTTCCGCAGGGCGAGCGCCACCGGGCCTACGCCGACGCCGCCCTCCCGATCGGGCACGGACAGACGATCTCCCAGCCGTACATGGTCGCCAAGATCGCCGAGGCGCTCGACCTCAGCGGCGGCGAGCGAGTGCTCGACGTCGGGACCGGGTCGGGGTACCAGGCCGCGGTGCTCGCCGAGCTCGCCGGCGAGGTGCACACGATCGAGCGCCTGCCGGAGCTGGCCGAGCAGGCGCGCCAGAACCTCGCCGCGGCAGGCTACGAGAACGTTCGCGTCCAGATCGGCGACGGGACGCTGGGGCTGCCCCAGCACGCGCCGTTCGCGGCCATCGCCGTCGCCGCTGCGGCGCCGGGGCTGCCCCAGCGGCTGTACCAGCAGCTCGAGCCGCGCGGCCGGCTCGTCGTGCCGGTCGGCGGGCGCTGGGGCCAGCGCCTCGAGGTCGTCGTCCGCAGCCCGGAAGGCCCGGCGGTCGTGCGCTCGGTCCCCTGCCGCTTCGTGCCGCTCGTCGGCGAGGAGGGCTTCGAGCGGTGAAGCGGGCGCGCGTCGTCGTCTCCGGCGCGGTGCAGGGCGTCTTCTTCCGCGCCGAGACACGCGACCGGGCCCGCTCGCTCGGCCTGGCCGGCTGGGTCCGAAACGCACCCGAGGGAACGGTCGAAGCCGTCTTCGAGGGCGACGACGAGCGCGTCGAGTCGATGGTCGCCTGGTGCCGGCGCGGGCCGAGCGGAGCACGCGTCGACGACATCGAGGTCGCGTGGGAGGAGCCCGAGGGAGACGAGGGTTTCGCGATCCGGTGAGTTTGGGCAGCCGCCGCGCTGAGCAGAATCTGCGCCCGTGAACGGAGCTGATCTCCTCAACCGGCGGGTTGTCCTGCGCGGTATCGAGCTCGGCCGTGTCGTCGACGTCATCCTCGGCGAGGACGGCGCCCGCCCGATCGGCCTCGACGTGCGCTGCCGCGACGGTGGCCACCGCTTCCTCCCGCTCGTCGGAGCGAGCCTCGGAGAGGACGTCGTGGAGGTCGACAGCCCGCTGACGATCCTCGACAACGAGCACCTCGCGTTCTACCGCTCGCACGGTCGAGCCCTCCGTTCTTCGAAGTAACCCGCTGCTAGGCTCGCGCCGGTGCCCCATCCAGCGATACATGCCCACTTCTGGCCCGGGCGGCATCACTGAATGGGGCACTAGCTAGTGGCACACGAGCCCGTAGCCGCCGTCTCGGTGCTGGCCGCCGTCCGGGAGCGTGCGACGAGCGCACTCCGCCGGCCGCACAACTGGGTGCAGCTGGCCAAGTTCTGTACCGTCGGCGCCGCCGGATACGTCGTCAACCTCGTCGTGTACTCCGCGCTGATCGACGCCGGGCTCCACTACAACGTCGCGGCAGCCTGCTCCTTCCTCGTCGCGGTCACGAATAACTACACGTGGAACCGCCTGTGGACGTTCCGCGGCCAGCGCGGCCACTTCGGCTATCAGGGCGCGCGGTTCTTCGTCGTCTCGCTCCTGGCGCTCGGCGCGAACGAGCTGCTCCTGACCGGGTTCGTCGCGGCCGGGATCGGCAAGATCGTCGCGCAGGCGATCGCGGTCGTGCTCGTGACCCCGATCAACTTCGTGGGCAACAAGCTCTGGTCGTTCAGGCGCCGCTGAGGTCCGTGCAGTGAGGCGGGTCGTCCTCGCCCTGATCGGCTTCGCGGCACTCGTTTCGGCCGGGCAGGCGGCGGCGACCACGACGACGGCCACGGGACCCGTCTACGACGGCCGCGGGCGCCTCGTGCAGACGCCGTTCGCGCCGGTCACGCCACGCGCTCGGCTGACCGAGGAGCGCGCGACCGAGATCTTCCTTCGCAACGACAAGGTCGCGGACTGGCGCGACCGTTATCCGAAGAACGGGCTCGTGACCGAGGCGACCTTCGACAAGCGGCTGGAGGACTGGAAGGTGGGCGTCTCGTGGGGCTCGGCCGGGGAGATCGCCCTGGGACGGGTGGACGACCGGAGCGGCAGGGTCACGGAAGCCTGGACCGGGCCGCAGGTCGCCTGGAAGATGGCGCGCGGATACTCGGGAGCCTTCGGCGGCAAGGAGATCAACAGCCCCGTCGTCTGGCTCGGCTTCGCACTCCTCTTCTTCCTCGGCCTCGCCAATCTCCGGCGCCCGCTGAGCATGCGCAACCTCGATCTGCTCGTCCTGCTCTCGTTCTCCGTCTCCCTCTGGTTCTTCAACCGCGGCGAGATCTTTCCGAGCGCCTCCCTTGCGTACCCGCCGATGCTCTACCTGCTCGCCCGGCTGACCTGGATCGCCTGGCGCGGCGGCCCGAACGACTCACGGACCGTCTGGCCGCTCTGGGCGCTCGCGGGCACGACCGTCTTCCTCGTCGGCTTCCGCGTCGGCCTGAACATCCGCGACTCGAACGTGATCGACGTCGGTTACTCCGGCGTCATCGGCGGCCATCGCATCGCCAACGGGCAGTCGCCGTACGGGCACATGCCTGTCGAGGACGCGCTCAAGCCGTGCGGGCTGAAGGACGCGGAGGGGGAGATCCGCGAGCGCATCCAGACGAACGGGCGTTGCGAGGGCGCGAACGAGCGCGGCGATACGTACGGCCCCGTCGCCTACGAGGCCTACGTTCCGGCGTATCTCGCGCTCGGCTGGAAGGGCCGTGGGGACAAGCTCCGTGCCGCGCACGCGACGGCAATTCTGTTCGACCTGGTCGCCCTCCTCGGGCTCGTGCTCGTCGGCCGGCGCTTCGGCGGTGTGCGCCTGGCCGTCATGCTCTCGTTCGCCTGGGCGGCCTACCCCTTCACGCAGTACGCGTCGAGCTCGAACACGAACGACTCGATCATGCCCGCGATCCTCGTCTTCGGCTTCTGGCTCGTGACCTCGCCGTTCGCGCGTGGCGCCTTCGTCGCGCTGGCGGGCTGGACGAAGTTCGCGGCCCTCCTGCTCGCCCCGCTCTGGGCCGGCTACCCCGAACCGCGGCGCCTGCCGGCGAAGGGGCTGTTCGTCGCGGGCTTCGCCGCCGCCACGCTCGCCGCCTTCTCGATCCTCCTGCTGGAGCCGAATCCGATCCACGCGACCCGCGTCTTTTGGGACCGGACGCTCGGCTGGCAGGTCGGCCGCGACTCGCCGTTCTCGATCTGGGGCTGGGGGCAGTACCACGCCGCCGGAATCCCCGATCTCGGCTGGCTCCAGCAGGTTGTGATCGTGCTGCTCGTGCTCGGCGCGATCGCCTGCTACTTCCTGCCGCGCCGGAAGACGCCGCTCCAGCTCGCCGCTCTGACGGGAGCGCTGCTTCTCGGGTTCGAGCTCGTGCAGACGCACTGGTACTACCCCTACATCGTGTGGTTCTTCCCCTTCGTCGCGTTCGTCGTCCTCGCGCCGCGCGCCCGCCGGCGCCCGTCCGAGCAGCAGAGTGACCGACCTGCCCGCGAGCTCGTCCCGACCGGCTGAGCACTCGCTGGCGATCGCGGCGACACTCGCCGCGGTCGCGCTCTTCCTCGTCTCCTGGGTCGTGCTGCATCACGGCTTCTTCCGCCACCATCCCATCGTCGACACGCCGACCTACGAGCGCTACGGCTCGGCCATGGACGACGGGCGCGTCCCCTATCGCGACTTCGCGGTCGAGTACCCGCCGGGCGCGCTGCCGGTCTTCGTGCTGCCTGCGCTCGGCAGCCCGGGCTCGAATACGTACCGCGTCCGCTTCGAGGCCCTGATGGCGTTCCTCGGCGAGGCGGCGATCGGCTTCCTCGCGCTCGCGCTCGTCGGGCTCGGGGCGGGGCCGAGGCGGCTCCTCGCCGCGCTCATCTTCGTAGCGCTCGCCCCACTCGCGCTCGGCCCCGTCATCCTCTCGCGCTTCGATCTCTGGCCCGCGGCGCTGACCGCCGCTGCTCTCGCCGCCCTCGTCAACGGCCGCCTGAGGGTCGGCCACCTCGCGCTCGGCGCGGCCGTCGCCGCGAAGCTCTATCCCGCTGTGCTCGCGCCGCTCGCCGTCGCCTACGTCTGGCGGCGGAAGGGGAGAAGGGAAGCGCTCGTCTGCGTGGGCCTCCTCGCCGGGCTCGTTGCTCTCGTGTTCCTGCCCTTCGTCGCGCTCGCTCCCGGTGGCGTGTGGAGCAGCCTCTCGAACCAGGCCTCGCGGCCGCTGCAGATCGAGAGCCTCGGCTCCGGGCTCCTCCTCGTCGCCCATCACGTCTTCGGGACCGGGGTCACCATGGATACGAGCCACGGCTCCCAGAATCTCGCCGGCAGCGGTCCAGACGTGCTCGCTGCCGCCCAGACGATCCTCCAGGCTGCGGCGCTGCTCGCAGTCTGGATTCTCTTCGCGCGCGGGCCTGCGACCCGGGAACGTCTCGTGCAGGCGAGCGCCGCGGCCCTCGTCGCGTTTGTCGCCTTCGGGAAGGTGCTCTCGCCGCAGTTCCTGCTCTGGCTGATCCCGGTCGTGCCGCTCGTCCGCGGCCGGCGCGGGGTTGCTGCGTCAGTCTTGCTCGCGGCCGCGCTCGTCCTCACGCAACTCTGGTTCCCGTATCGCTACTGGAAGCTCGCGCTCGAGTTCGACGCATTCCCCTCGTGGCTGGTCCTCCTGCGGGACCTAGTGCTCGTCGGATTGTTCGCGGTACTGATCTCGCCGCTCAGGGAAAGAAGGGTGTGATGAGATTCGCCATCTCGGCCTCGATTGCCGTCTTCGTGGTCCTGGGGTGCGGAACGGTGAACAACTCCGGCCCGAGCGGCACGATCGCCGTCACCGGCGGATCGCTGCACGCCCAGCGGCAGATCATCCTGATCTCTCCGGCATCCAACGGGATCCGGCGGGTGACGGCCCCGGATGACGTCGTCAGACACGACCTCTCTCCCGACGGCAGCCGAATCGCGTTGACAGGCTTCAAAGGGATCTGGGTGGTGCGGCGTGACGGTTCGCACGCGCAGCGGATCCTTGACGAAGGTGCCGCGGAGATCGCGTGGTCGCCTGACGGACACCGGCTGGCCTTTGCGGGCGGCGACGCCGCGCTCTTCACGATCTCAGCCGAGGGGAAGGACGTTGAGAGAGTGCTCGACGACGCCTACCAGCCTGACTGGACACCGGACGGAAAGCGGATCGTCTTTGTCCGGCACCCGGCGCGGCAGGGCGGCTGGGACGGGATCGTCTCGATCGTCGGGACCGACGGTCGTGGACTGCGCCGGATTGTCAGCTCGGGCACGTGGAACGAGCCGCACGTCTCACCGGATGGCTCCCAGGTCGCGTTCGATGACAACCGGGGCATCTTCCTGGCTCCTACGAAAGGCGGACCGGCAAAGCTGCGCATTCGCAACGGCCACCGGCCGGCGTGGTCTCCCGACGGCCGCTACATCGCCTCTACGCGCCCTGTCCACTGTGACGAGGTTTGCGCGAGCCGTGTCTTCATCGTTTCGGCCTCAGGAGGGAAAGCCCGCCCGTATGGCCCCGTCGTCGGCGACATGGGCCCATTGTCATGGAGCCGCTAGTCGACGGGAACCCTGATCGCCTCGCAGCTGGTCGCGCGGCCTGAGCCGTTGCACTCGACGACGACGCCTTCGAGCCGGATGTCGCCCTCGGCCGTTTCGAACCTGACAGGTATTCCCGTCCGAAGCCGCTGAATGGCGAGCTCGGCCTTGACGCCGATCACCGAGTCGTGCGGGCCAGTCATGCCCGCATCGGTGATCGCGGCAGTCCCGCCCGGTTGCACCCGCGCGTCATTCGTCTGCACGTGCGTGTGCGTGCCGAGGACGGCGGTCACGCGGCCGTCGAGATAGCGGGCCAGGGCGACCTTCTCGCTCGTCGCCTCGGCGTGGAAGTCCACGACGACCACCGGCGTTTCGCGGCCGGCCTCCTCGACGAGCTCGTCGATCACCTCGAATGGGCTCACGACCGGCTGCAGGAAGAGGTCCCCGAGCAGGTTGATCACCGCGACCCGTGCGCCGTTCTGAGTCGACGCCACCGTCCAGCCCCGGCCGGGCGCGCCGGCGGAGAGATTCGCCGGACGGATCACGCGCTCGGATCCGGACAGGTAGGGCACGATCTCGCGCCGCCGCCAGACGTGGTTGCCCAGCGTGACAACATCGGCGCCCGCGGCGAGGAGCTTGTCCGCGAGCTTCGGAGTGATGCCGAGACCGTCGGCCACGTTCTCCCCGTTGACGACGCAGAAGTCGACGCCGAGCTCCTCGCGGAGACCGGGCAGCCGCTCCTCGACCGCGCGGCGACCGGGCCGGCCGTTCACGTCGGCTACGAAGAGGAGCCTCAGGGAAGGGCCAAGCTAGCCGCGGGGTGGAGCTCGGTCGAGACGTGGTTTCCCGCGTCCTGCGTGTAGCGCGCCAGCGCCTGGTTTTCCACGCCCGAGAAGTCGATGATCGTCCCGATCTTCGAGACCGAGGCCGCGACCGAGGAGCCGACGGTCAGCGCGGGGTCGGGACGCAAGTGCGTCAGCCTGACGACGAGCGCGGGCGCCGCGGTCGGCTGGACGTCGATGCGCGCGCCGTACGTCTCCCCCCGCAACGTGTAGGGCGTGATGCCGACGACGGTGCCGTCGACCGGGGAGTACACGTCCGTGTCGGGCGCCGCGCCGACGTCGAGGACCGCCGTGCTCGGCCCCTCGTCTCCGCCGAGCTCGTAGTACGTGAGCCCGCGCTCCCCGCCCCCGAACAGCTTGCGCGCGACACGAGAGAGGAGGCCCTCGTTGGCCTGCCGGCCGACCGGCTCGAGGGCAAGGGCGCCGCCGCCGGCCGCGTGGTAGCCGATCGCCGTCACGCGGCTCTGGTCGATCGGAAGCAGGAGCGTGAGGTCACCACGAAGGGCGACGGGCTGCGGCCGCGGCTGCCCTGTCGGTAGGAGACGGGTCGCGGGAGCGGGCCGTGTCAGGACGGTCGGCGCAGGGGAGCCGGATCCGAAGGCGGTGAGCAGGAACGTGACGACGAGTGCGATCGAGACTGCGATCAGAGCGGCGATGCGGCGGGCTCTTCGTCGCGCGGCGGCTCGAGCCTTCGACGTGCGGCGCGCCTGCCCACGGGCGCGGGGCGGGGGCATGGGCCGCACGGTAACCGAGCTTTCGGGCTCTTGCAATTCGAAGGCGTCCGAGAAGGCTCGACTTTGCAACAAAGCCAGTCGTGGAGAGGGCGCCGGTTCCTCCCACACCGATTGGGGGTGGAGTGCGAGGTTTCCCTCCTCGAAAGCGGACCAGTCCCAGTCGGGCGGCCGAAGCGGGACTACGCGGCCGCTACGATTTCCCTCATGCCCGGCGGGGCGCCGACGATCCAGATCCCGCGCTGGATTCAGCTCGTCGGACTGCCCGTGCTCGCGCTGATCGCGATCCTCCTCGCCGGAAAGGTCTTTCACGCGGTCTTCCTGTTCCTGGTCGCAGGCCTCGTCGCGCTCCTGCTCGACCCGCTGGTGAGGGCCCTTGAACGGCTCCGGATCCCGCGCGGCTTCTCTATCGCGATCGTCTACCTCAGCTTTGCCTCAGCGCTGGCCATCGTCGCGATCGCCATCGGCGTCGTCGTCGTCGACCAGTCACAGTCGGCCGCGGATCGAATCGACTCGTACCTTACGAATGAGCACGGACAGAGTCGTCAGACCGGGTTCGAGCAGGACGTCGACCGGCTTCAGCACTGGCTCGACACGCACCATCTCGAGGCCGTCGACATCCGCAAGCAGGGCCAGGACTTCGCCGAGAACATCAAAGGAAAGGACGTCGAGAAGTACACGTCCGAGGTGATCGACTTCCTCCGCGGTGCGGCGCTCTCGATCTTCCAGCTCATCTTCAGCCTCGTGCTGATCCTCGTCGTCTCGATCTACATGCTCCTCGACATGAAGCGCCTCAAAGGCGCTGTCGACCGCCGTTTCCCGCCGCAGGCCGGAAAGGCCGGGCTCCTCGTCTTCATGGAACGGGCTGTCGCGGGCTACGTGCGAGGCCAGCTGCTGCTCTCGGCGATCATCGGCTCGAGCGCGGGCATCGGGCTCTGGCTGCTCGGCACTCTGGGCTGGGCACCCGGCGCCGATCGCTACGCCGTGCTCTTCGGGGCCTGGGTCGCGGTCACCGAGCTGATTCCCTACCTCGGGCCGTGGCTCGGCGGGATCGTGCCCGTCGGCTACGAGCTCGTCATCCATCCGCTCTCGGCCCTCTGGGTCTTCCTGCTCTTCCTCGGCATCCACCAGATCGAAGGCCACGTCGTCGTTCCGAAAGTGATGGGCAGCGCGCTGCGACTCCACCCGCTGCTCGTCATTTTCGGCCTCCTCGCCGGTGCCGAGCTCTACGGCTTGCCGGGGATCTTCGTCGCCCTTCCGCTGCTGGCGGTGATCCGCGCGATCTACGAGTTCTTCTCGGAGCGCGTCGAGCTCGAGCCCTGGGCGGGCGGGATGGTGCCCGTCGAGGTGGAGGTGGAGGACACGAGAACCATTGCTCCAGTTCCGCCCGAGGAACCTCCGGAGGCACGTAAGGTGGCGCCGTGAGCTCGTTCCCGACGACGCGTCTCCGCCGGCTGCGCCGCACCGGCGCCCTGCGCTCGCTCGTCAGCGAGACGCGGCTCGACCTCGACGACTTCGTCTATCCGCTCTTCGTCGGCCCCGAGACTCGCTCGAACGAGGAGCTGCCCGCTCTCGGCCGCTTCGCGGTCGACGATCTCTCCCGCGAGGCGGAGGAGCTGCTGGGCCTCGGGCTCTCGGCCGTGATCCTCTTCGGCATCCCGGACGAGAAGGACGACGAGGGCTCCGGCGCGTACGCCGCTGACGGGGTCGTCCAGCGCGCGCTGCGCGCGCTCCGCGAGCGGTACCCGGATCTCGTCCTGGTCACCGACGTGTGTCTCTGCGAGTACACCTCGCACGGCCATTGCGGCGTGATCGAGAACGGCGAGGTGGCGAACGACGCGACGCTCGAGCTGCTCGGCCGGACCGCGGTCAGCCACGCCGAGGCGGGTGCAGACGTCGTTGCTCCCAGCGACATGATGGACGGCCGTGTCGCAGCGCTTCGCTCGCCGCTCGACGACGCGGGCTTCGCCGAGACGCCGATCGTCTCCTACGCGGCGAAGTACGCGTCCGCGTTCTACGGCCCGTTCCGCGAGGCCGCAGAGTCGGCGCCGTCGTTCGGCGACCGTCGCGGGTACCAGCTGGATCCCGCGAACGTGCGCGAGGCGCTGCGCGAGTGCGAGCTGGACGTCGCCGAGGGAGCCGACGCGCTGATCGTGAAGCCGGCGCTTCCCAACCTCGACGTGATCCGCGCAGTGCGCGAGCGCTTCGACCTCCCGCTTGCCGCCTACAACGTCTCGGGCGAGTACGCGATGCTGAAGGCCGCAGCCGCGCGCGGTTGGCTCGACGAGCGAGGGGCGGCGATCGAGTCGCTGACGGCGATCAAGCGAGCCGGCGCCGATTTCGTCGTCACCTACTGGGCCAAGGAGCTCGCGGCCTGGCTCTGAAGTCGAAGCCGGAGCTTGCTAGGGAGGCCGAGCGCCTGATCCCGGGCGGCGTCAACTCGCCCGTGCGCGCGATGAAGGCAGTCGGGCTGGACGAGCCGCTCTTCGTCAGCCGCGGGAACGGGGCCTACGTGACGACGTCCGACGGCGCGCAATACCTCGATTGGGTGATGTCTTTCGGCCCGCTGATCTTCGGCCACGCTGACCAGGATACGATCGAGGCCGTCCAGCAGACAGCCGACAAGGGCACGACGTTCGGCGCGACGACCGAGCGTGAAGTGGAGCTCGCGGCCGAGATCGTCGACGCGTTCCCCTCGATCGAGCAGGTGCGAATGGTCAGCTCTGGGACCGAGGCGGCGATGAGTGCAATCCGGCTCGCCCGCGGAGCGACGAAGCGCGATCGGATCCTGAAGTTCGCGGGCTGCTACCACGGTCACGCAGACGCGCTCCTGGCCGAGGCCGGCTCTGGTCCCGCGACGCTCGGCGTCCCGGCGACGGCCGGCGTCCCGTCCGGCGCGGCTGCGGACACGATCGTCGCTCCCTACAACGACATCGAGTCGGCGGCCCTCGCGGTCGCTCGCTACGGAGAGGGCCTCGCCTGCGTGATCGTCGAGCCGGTGGCTGGGAACATGGGCGTCGTTCCGCCGGAGCCCGGCTTCCTCGAGGCGCTGCGCGAGCTCTGCGATGCCTCGGGCGCGCTGCTCGTGTTCGACGAGGTGATCACCGGCTTCCGGATCGCCCGCGGCGGGGCCCAGGAGCGGTTCGGCGTGAGCGCCGACCTGACCATCCTCGGCAAGATCGTCGGCGGGGGCCTTCCCATCGGTGCCTTCGGAGGCCGCGCCGAGATCATGGGGCGCCTCGTGCCGGCGGGCGACGTCTACCAGGCCGGGACGCTTTCCGGGAACCCCCTCGCCACGGCCGCGGGACTGGCTGTGACACGTCGCCTCCGCGACCCGAGCGTCTACGACGAGTTGGAGCGGCGTGCGGCGCGGCTCGAGGGCGGTCTGCGACGGCTCTCCGTGGTGCAGCGAGTCGGGGCGATGACCACGCTCTTCATGGGGTCAGACCCCGTCACAGACTTTGCACAGGCGTCGGCTTGCGACACGACCCGCTACGGCGCGTACTTCCGGCACATGCTCGAGCGGGGCATCTACGTCCCGCCCTCGCAGTTCGAGGCGATGTTCGTCTCGCTCGCCCACGGCGACGAGGAGATCGACCGGACGGTGGAGGCCGCCGCTGAGTTCTTCCGCGACTGACCTCTGGCAGGAGATCGCGCTCACCGCGGAGCGCGAGGGGGCGCTCTGGCGCGAGGCGCTGCGCCCCCGGGGTGCCCGCGACCGCGTGCCGATCTTCTCGCCGCTCGGCGACGAGCGGCTCGCGCTCCCCGTCGAGACGATCTACGAGGGCTACCTCGTGCACTATGGCCGGCCGCGCCTGTTCGCGCCGACCGACGCCGACACTGTCCTCCTGCTCGGGGACTACCTCTACGCGCAGGGGCTCGTTCGGCTCTCGGCGGCCGGTTCGGTCGAGACCGTGGCCGACATGGGCGAGCTGATCTCGCTCTGCGCCCAGCTCCGCGCCGAGGGCGCGGGCGACGACGGCCCGGCCTGGGCGGCGAGCGTCGCGCTGCTCGGGCAGGGAGTGCTCCGGGAGACCGACGATCCGGCGCTTCTCCGCACGCGCGCAGAGGAGGTCGCCGGCGCCGAGGCCGTCGAGCGCGCGCTCGCAGCTCATCGCCAGCGCGTCGGTTAAAGTCGCCCGAGCATGCTGGGACTGGCGGTCGTACTCGCCGATGCGGCGACGGAGGGCAAGAAGGTGGTCGGGGCGATGCTGATCCTCGGCCTCGTCCTTGTGGCGCTCCCGCTTCTCGGCGAGACATACATGTATCTGCGCTACCACCGCCACGGCCGCAGCCCGCACTAGACGCCCCGATCGGCAGGCGCTTGACTTGGCGCGTGCGCGAGCTGCCGGCCGGAACCGTCACCTTCCTCTTCACCGACATCGAGGGCTCAACGAAGCTGCTCGACGAGCTCGGCGCCGAGGCCTACGCGGAGGCGCTCGCCGAGCACCGGCGCGTGCTGCGGGAGGCATTCCTCGCCACCGGCGGAGTCGAGGTCGACACCCAGGGCGATGCCTTCTTCGTCGCCTTCCCGACCGCCCGGGAAGCACTCGCCGCGGCGGCGCAGGCGCAGGCCGCGCTCGCGGCGGGTCCGATCCGCGTCCGCATGGGCATCCACTCAGGCGAGCCGCTCCTGACCGAAGAGGGCTACGTCGGCATCGACGTGCACCGGGGCGCGCGCGTGATGAGCGCCGGCCACGGCGGTCAGGTGCTCGTCTCGCACGCGACCTACGCCCTGCTCGACGGTGACAGCGGACTCGTTGATCTCGGGCGCCACCGGCTCAAGGACCTGACCGAGCCGCAGCCGCTCTACCAGCTCGGCGAGGGCGAGTTCCCGCCACTGAAGACGCTCAACCAGACGAACCTGCCCGTGCAACCGACACCGCTCGTCGGCCGCGAGGCGGAGCTCGGGGAGCTGCTCGGCCTCCTCGGCGAGGCCCACCTCGTCACGCTGACCGGCGCCGGCGGCTCCGGCAAGACGCGGCTTGCCCTCCAGGCCGCGGCCGAGCTCGTCGAGGAGTACGGGGACGGGGTCTGGTGGGTCTCGCTCGCCGCGCTCCGCGACGCGGAGCTCGTCGAACCGACGATCGCCCAGGTCGTGGGCGCCAAGGACGGGCTCGGCGAGCACCTGCGCCGCAAGAAGACACTGCTCCTGCTCGACAACCTCGAGCAGCTGCTCGCGGCGGCGCCGCAGATTGCGTCCCTTCTCGCCGAGGCGCCTGAGCTGCGCGTGCTCGCGACGAGCAGGGAGCGGCTTGCGATCGGCGCCGAGCAGGAGTACCCGGTGCCGACGCTTGTCCCGGCCGAGGCCGTTGCCCTCTTCACAGCTCGCGCCCGCCGGCTCAAGCCCGGGTTCGAGCCCGACGAGCACGTCGAGGAGATCTGCCGCCGGCTCGACGGCCTCCCGCTTGCGCTCGAGCTCGCGGCCGCCCGCGTCAAGGTCCTGACCCCAGCCCAGATCGCCGAGCGTCTTGACAGAAGCCTCGAGTTCCTCACCGCCGGCTCACGTGATACTCCCGAGCGGCAGCGGACGCTGCGGGGGACGATCGAGTGGAGCTACGACCTGCTCGACGAGGACGAGCAGGAGCTCTTTGCACGCCTTGCCATCTTCTGGGGCAGCTTCGAGCTGGAGGCGGCCGAGGAGATCTGCGAGGCCGACCTCGACACGCTCGCCTCGCTCGTCGACAAGAGCCTGCTCCGGCAGACCGAGGAGGGCCGCTTCTTCCTGCCCGAGACGATCCGCGAGTACGCACTCGAGCGGCTCAAGGCGAGCGACGAGCTGCAGCGGATCCGGCGACGCCATTTCGACTTTTTCCTGGCGCTCGCGGAGGAGGCAAGTAAGGATCTCGAGTTCGATCAGCGAGCGACCGTCTGGCTCGAGCGTCTCCAGTTGGAGCACGACAATTGCCGGGCAGCGCTCCAATGGGCTCTGGATCTCGATGAGCCGAGACTCGAGTTGCGACTCGCGGCGGCGCTCTCGCGCTTCTGGCATTCGCGCAGCAATCTGCACGAGGGGCGGAGCCGGGTTGCCGGAGCCCTCGCGAGAGATCCGGAAGCACCCGCAGACGTTCGCGGCCACGCGCTCAGGTGGGCCGCGATGATGGCGCACAAGCAAGGTGAACTCAACGCCGCTCGCGCACTCGCCGAGGAGGCTGCGGCCGGTTATCGCGCGGCAGGGGACGCTCGCGGCCTCGCAAGCGCCCTTAACATGCTGGGTATCGTCGCAGCAGGCGAGAGGAAGCATCGGGAAGCAAGAGCGCTCTACGAGGAAAGCAAGTCGATGCGCGAGGATCTCGGAGACGAGTTCGACCTCCAGAGCTCGCTGCACAACCTCGGACTGCTCGCACTCGACCAGGGCGATCACGACGAGGCGAGAAAGCAGCTCGAGGCGGCCCTGGCTCTCGGCCGGAAGAACAATCAGGAGGGGTACGTCGCAAACAGCCTCTGCGATCTCGGGTTCGTGGCGATCGGACAGTCCTGCCACGATGAGGCCCGAGAGCTGTTCGAAGAGTCGGTCCGCATGTGCGTCGAGCTCGGCTGGAAGGAAAACGTCGACTATTGCCTGGTCGGGCTCGCCGACGTTTCCGCGGCCGCCAACAGACTCGAGCGAGCAGCGAGGCTGCTCGGGGCGGCCGCTGCGCTGGGCGAGGAGATTCAGCTCAGGCTGGAGCCTTACGCCGAATCGACGCGGGCGAGGGTCGCCCGCGAGCTGGACTCACGACTCGGGCACGACCGCTTCGCTGCCTGCCTCGCGGAGGGTCGCTCGCTGTCCTTCAGCGAGGCGGTATCGCTCGCTTTGACAGACGTAGACTGACTACGATGGCGCCGCCGGCCGACCTCCGCGACTGGATCCGCCTGCTCGAGCAGGAAGGCGAGCTCGTGCGCGTCCCGGCCGAGGTCGATCCGCACCTCGAGGTGACCGAGATCGTCGACCGGACGGTCAGAGCCGGCGGGCCTGCGCTCCTCTTCGAGAACGCGAAAGGCTCAAAGCACCCGCTGCTGATCAACCAATTCGGCACCGAGCGGCGCATGTGCCTCGCGCTCGGCGTCGAGCGGCTCGACGACGCGGCCGCGAAGCTCGAGTCGGTGCTCGAGATGCAGCCGCCGCAGGGGCTCGTCGAGAAGGTGCGCGGCCTGAAGAAGCTCAAGTCGATCGCGGATTCGATGCCGAAGACGGTGCGTCAGGCAGCCCACCACGAGGTCGTGCTCGAAGGCGACGAGGTAGATCTCGATCTGCTTCCGATCCAGCACTGCTGGCCCGGCGACCCGGCTCCCTTCATCACGCTGCCGGCGGTCATCACGCACGACCCGAAGACCGGGACTCGCAACGTCGGCATGTACCGGATGCAGAAGCTCGACCGCCGCTCGACGGCGATGCACTGGCAGCTGCACAAGGACGGGCGGATGGACTACCTGGCAACGGACGGCCGGCTCGAGGTCGCCGTCGCGCTCGGTCTCGACCCGGTGGCGACGTACGCCGCGAGCGCTCCGCTTCCGAAGCACATCGACGAGCTGATGCTCGCCGGATTCCTCAAGGGCGAGCCGGTCGAGCTCGTCAAGGGCCGGACGGTCGACGTCGAGGTGCCCGCGAACGCGGAGATCGTGCTCGAGGGCTACGTGGAGCAGGGGGACGAGACGCTCGAGGGCCCGTTCGGCGACCACACGGGCTACTACTCGGCGGCGGAGCCGTTCCCGGTCTTCCACGTCACGGCGCTGACGATGCGCGCTGACGCGATCTACCCCTCGATCGTCGTCGGCAAGCCTCCCGCCGAGGACGCCTGGCTCGGGAAGGCGACGGAACGGATCTTCCTCCCGGCGATCCGGATGAGCGTGCCCGAGATCGTCGACTACGACCTGCCCGTCGCTGGCGCGTTCCATAACTGCGTCATCGTCTCGATCCGCAAGAGCTTCCCGGGCCAGCCGCAGAAGGTGATGCACGCGATCTGGGGCCTCGGCCTCCTGAGCCTGACGAAGTCGGTCGTCGTCGTCGACGAGCACGTCGACGTGCACGACTACGACGAGGTCTTCTTCCGCGTGACCGCGAACGTCGACCCCCAGCGGGACGTCCTGCTCAGCGAGGGGCCGCTCGACCATCTCGACCACGCCCCGACGCGTCAGTTCTACGGCGGCAAGATCGGAATCGACGCCACGCACAAGGGGCCCGCGGAGGGCACGCGGGAGTGGCCGGAGGAGATCGTCATGAGCGAGGAGATCCGCTCGCTCGTCGACCGGCGCTGGGCGGAATACGGCCTCGAGCCGGAGCCGGCGGACGAAAACGGCCGCCGGCGCTCGTTGCGGCAATTGCTACGTCGTTGACGCTGGCCCCGCTGACCGATTGAATCCGCGCGGAAGCGTGGAGCCCCAGCGCGGAGACGAGAGCCCGCATGCACCTGCGCCGACCCTCTGGCCGGTCGGGTTTGCCGTCGGCATCGCCTGCATCTTCGTCGGGCTGATCGTCGGCCCGGTCGTCGCCGGCGTCGGCGTCGTGCTGACGGCCATCTTCGGGCTGCTCTGGGTCCGCGACGCGACGAGCGGATTTCGCGAGGCGCCCGGGGCTGAGGAGCCCATTCCGGCGGCGCCTGCGATCCCGGCCCAGCGCGGTCGGCCTGCGATGCCGGAGCCCGGTGAGGGCGAGCTCGTCCGCTTCCCGCGCTCGAAGTTCCTCGAGTTCTCGACGCTCGGGATCGGAGCCGCGATCGGCGGGGTCGTCACCGTCCCGGCCCTCGGCTTCACGATCCTGCCGCCCTTCGTCAAGCAGGGCCATCCCGAGATCGACGTCGGAGCAATCGACGACTTCCCGGAGAACAAGTTCGTGATCACGACGTTCCTGCTCAAGCCCGAGGACGGCGAGGTCTCCCGGAGGACGGCGTACATCCGCAACAACGGACTCCTCGACGGGAAGCCGAGCTTCACGATCCTCTCCAACCGCTGCGCGCACCTCGGCTGCCCCGTCCAGGTCAACGGCCTCCCGCTCGACGACCAGAAGTCGACCGAGAAAGGCGTCGACCGCATCCCGACCGCGGCCGCTGCCGGCTTCGGCTGCCCCTGCCACGGCGGGCAGTACGACTCGGAGGGCAACCGGACCGCCGGCCCGCCGGTGCGCGCGCTCGACCGCTACGAGTTCCGGATCAAGGACGGGCGACTGCTGCTTGGCAAGACGTTCTCGGTCTCCGACGTCGACGGCACCGGCGCGGAGGCGAAGATCCACAAGTACGAGCTCGCCGGTCCGGGCCAGCACGTCGACGGGCCCGAGGCGTGGCTCTACCCGCTCCAGCCCCCACGCTGATGGCGCGCAGACGACCAGGCCGGCGCGAGCAGCTCATCAAGATGATGCTCTACCCGCTCGACTGGCTCGAGGAGCGCTCGGGACTGGTCGGCGGCGTCCGCTACTTCCTCTTCCGGAAGGTACCGGGAGACATCAGCTGGGGCCACACGCTCGGCTCGGCGGCGCTGACCGCGTTCATCGTCCAGACGGTTACCGGCGTGGTCCTGGCCTTCTATTACAAGCCGGATCCGAACTCGGCTTACGAGTCCATCCGGTACATCACTGACGACCTCACGCTCGGCTGGCTCCTCCGCGGCATGCACCGCTGGGGGGCGAGCGTCTTCATCATCCTGCTCTTCCTGCACATGGGGCGGGTGTTCCTGTATGGGGCGTACAAGTATCCGCGTGAGCTGAACTGGATCGTCGGCGTCCTGATCCTCGTGCTCGGGATGATGGAGGGCTTCTTCGGCTACCTCCTGCCCTGGGATCAGACGGCCTACTGGGCGACGGTCGTCGGGGTCAACCTCCAGGCGACCGGGCCCTTCGTGGGGCCCTTCCTCGGTGACATCCTGCGCGGGGGATCCGAGATCGGGCCCGATACGCTCGCCCGGTTCTACTCGTTGCACATGCTCGTCTTACCGGGCGCGATCGCGGGCCTCATCCTGCTGCACCTCTATCTCGTCGTGCGCCTCGGCGTCACCTCGCCCCCGTGGTCGCCGAACGCCGCCGGCAAGGCGCGGCCCGGTCCGCCTCCGCCGCCGCGTTCCGGGCTCGTCGAGCCGAAGCCGAGAGGGGCGCGGCTGCGATGAACAGGCGGCTCGAGGAGCGGCGCGCTCAGCATCAGCAGTACAAGAAGGACGTCGCGGAGCACGGCAAGCCGTTCTACCCGTACGCGATGTTCCACGACACGGTGATGAGCTTCCTCGTCGTCGTCATCATCGTCGTACTCGCCTTCATCTGGAAGTTCACGGCCGAGGAGGGCGCCGCAGACAGCGATTCGGGCTTGCTCGGGAAGCTCTACGACGACAAGGCCGATCCGGGGACGACGAACTTCGTGCCGCGGCCGGACTGGTACTTCTACTTCCTCTTCTACCTGCTGCGGATCTTCAAGTGGCCGGACTCGGTCATCCTCGGGACGGTCGGAATCCCGACGATCGCGCTCCTCTTGCTGCTCGCGCTGCCGTTCCTCGATCTGGGCAGGGAGAGGCGGCCGCTGCGCCGCCCGGTCGCGGTCGTGGCCGCCGTGTTGACCGTGATCTCGATGGGCACGCTTACGTACAAGGGCGCGGTCGCAAAGGAGTCGCACGGGCGCGAGAACGTCAGAAACGTGCCGAGCTGGGCGGCAAAGGAAGGATTTGCGGGGAACAAGCAGGCTGAGAAGGGCGCAACGATCTTCGCGCAGGTCGGCTGCCAGAACTGTCACACCTATCTCGGTACCGGCACGCCGAACCTCGGTGCGCCCGATCTGTCGGCGATCGGGAAGACGAGCAACCGGGGCGTTCAGGGCTTTGCGGACTACGTCGCCGATCCGTCGAAGTTCGGAAACACCGTGATGCCGAAGTTCGGCGGGTCCACCGGTCTCGGTGACGAGAACCTCAAGGCGCTCGGCACCTTCCTGGACGCCTCCAAGGGCTCGAAATGAGGATCTTCCTCGGTGTTACGGGCGCCTCCGGGGCGCCCTATGCCGCACGCATCCTCGATTCGCTCGCGGCCGCGGATTGCGAGATCGGCGTGTGCGCCTCCGCGGCCGGCGTCCAGGTGCTGGCGACGGAGCTCTACGGCGACCAGCACCTCCCACGCGACGAAGTCCTGGCGCGTTTCACCGAGCGTGCCGGAGCCGCGGCGACCGTTTTCGATCCCAACGACTACTCGGCTCCCTACGCCAGCGGCTCGGCCCGGGTGGACGGCTACGTCGTCTGCCCCTGCTCGATGGCGACGGCGGGCACGATCGCTACCGGCGGCGAGGCGAACCTCGTCCACCGGGCGGCCGGAGTGGCGCTCAAGGAGGGGCGCAAGCTCGTCCTCCTTCCGCGCGAGACGCCGCTCTCGACGATCCATCTCGAGAACCTGCTCAAGCTCCGCCAGGCCGGTGCGGTCATCCTCTTCGCGGCCCCGGGCTTCTACCACGGCGCCGAGACCATCGACGACCTCGTCGACTTCGTCGCGGGCCGCTGCCTGGCTCAGCTCGGCCTCGATACCTCGCTCGTCAAACCGTGGGGCGAGGAATGAGCCGTGTCCAAACCAACCATGGCAGGTGCCTGGCACCGGCCACGTCCCGAACCGACATCTGCGATCGCATAACCATGCGCCGTTCGGTCCAAAAGGGCCATGACTTGGTGCCAGGCACCGGACATGTCCGGGGGAAGGCGTGACGGCCCGCAGCGGGACGCTGCCGCCGGAGGGGGTCCGGCGGATGTTCGACCGGATCGCGCCCGTGTACGACGCGATGAACCGGCTGATGACCGCCGGTCTCGACCGGCACTGGCGGCGCGAGACCGCGGCCGCGGTGGTCCGGCCGGGCGACGACGTGCTCGACATCTGTTGCGGGACGGGCGATCTCGCGCTCGCGGCCGCCGACGCGGGAGGCTGCGTGAAGGCGCTCGACTTCTCGGAGCCGATGCTCGAGCGGGCCCGCCGCAAGTCGTCGGAGATCGAGTGGCTCGAAGGGGACGCGCTGGCGCTGCCGTTCCCGGATGCGTCATTCGATGCGGTCACGATCGGCTTCGGGATGCGAAACGTGGCGAACGTCGAACGCGGCCTGGCGGAGATGCGCCGAGTCCTGCGCCCGGGGGGCCGGCTGGCGATCCTCGAGATCACTCGGCCGCGCGGAGCCCTCGCGCCCTTCTACCGCTTCTGGTTCGACGGCGTCATCCCGCTGGCCGGAAAGGTGCTGCCCGGCGGGTCGGCGTACTCGTACCTCCCGGCTAGCGTGCGTCGCTTCCCGGCGCCCGAGGGCCTCGCCAGGCTCCTCGACGGAGCGGGCTTCGACGAGATCCGCTGGCGCCTGTTCGCCGGCGGAATCGTCGCCCTGCACACCGGAGTCGCCCGGTGAGCGCGATCGCAACCGTCCGCGCCGCGCCCGGGCTCGACGCCTATCTCGACGATCTCGAGGGCCGGCTCACCGCTGCGGTTGCGGCCAGGCCCGGGCTCGTTGCGCGGATCGGAGCCGACGCGCTCGACGCCGGCGGGAAGCGGCTCCGTCCACTCCTCGTCTTCCTGACCGCGCCTCCCGACGAGGATCCACCGCTCGCGGCCGGGGTCGCGATCGAGCTCGTGCACATGGCGAGCCTCGTCCACGACGATCTGATCGACGGCGCGGAGCTGCGCCGTGGTCGCGCGTCGGTCTGGTCAGCGTACGGCTCCGCCGCGGCGAGCGCCGGCGGCGTCTATCTCTTCGCCCGCGCCTTCGCGGAGCTCGCGGCGACAGGCGACGCGGGCGCCGTGCGCGCGCTCGCGGACGCCGCGCTCGGGCTCGTCCGGGGAGAGGCCGTGGAGCGAGGGCAGCGCCGCCGGCCGGAGACGACCGTCGAGGAGTACCTCGAGCGCTGCACGCTGAAGACGGCCAAGCTCTTCGAGGCCGCTTGCCTGCTCGGCAGCAACCGAGCCGAGCTTGGAGCCTTCGGGCTGGCCCTCGGCGTTGCGTTCCAGATTGTCGACGACTGCCTCGACTGCGAGGGCCAGACCGTGGAGACCGGGAAGATCGCCGGCACCGATCTCCGGGAAGGAATCCCGACCCTGCCGCTGCTGCTGGCGGCCCGGGAGGACGAGGTCGTGCGCCGCGCGCTGGCCGGCGGGCCGCTCGACGGCGCGCTCCTCCGGGTTGCCGCCAGCGGCGCGATCGAGGAGGCGCGAGACGTTGCGCGCGGATATGCCGAGCGGGCGCGCGCGTCTCTCGACGGGGTCCGCGCGCGCGAGGAGCTGGAGTCGATCACGGACGCAGTTGTGGAACGGACGGCGTAGTGGCCGTCCTCGACCGCATCGGAACGCTCGAGCCGATTCGCGAGAAGATCGAAGCGGGCGAGCGGCTCGACCTCGAAGACGGGCTCGTGCTGATGGAGTCGGACGACCTGCTCGGCCTCGGCGAGCTCGCCGACCTCGCGCGCCGCTTGCGGGGCGGGGGAGACGAGGTCTACTTCGTCCAGAACCTGTACCTGAACCAGACGAACGTCTGCCGCGTGAAGTGCAAGTTCTGCGCGTTCGCCGTCACCCAGAAGCAGGAGAGCGCGTACACGTACACCGCCGAGGAGCTGGTCGAGGACGCGCTCCGCCAGCGCGAGCTGACCGGCTTCACCGAGATCCACATGGTCGGCGGCGAGAGCCCGCACGTCGACTTCCAGTACTACGTCGAGATCGTCCGGCAGCTACACGAGGCGATGCCGGACGTACACCTGAAGCTCTTCACGGCGAGCGAGATCCACCACATGTCGAACCTCTCCGGTCTTTCGCATGAGGAGGTGCTGCGCACACTCCGTGACGCGGGGCTCGGCTCGCTTCCGGGTGGCGGCGCCGAGGTCTTCGCCGACCGCGTGCGGCGCCTCGTCGCGCCCGGCAAGGAGCACCCGGACAACTGGTTCGACGTCCACCGCAACGCGCACCGGCTCGGCATCCCGACCCACTGCACGATCCTCTACGGCCACGTCGAGACTTACGCGGAGCGGGTCGACCACCTGCTCCGGCTGCGCGAGCTTCAGGACGAGACCGGCGGCTTCCTCGCGTTCATCCCGCTCGCGTTCCATCCCCAGAACACCGTGTTCGAGCGGCGAGGCTGGAAGCATACGGCCGGCTCCGACGACCTGAAGATGATCGCCGTCTCGCGCCTACTGCTCGACAACGTCCCGAACGTGAAGGCCTACTGGATCATGATGGGCCTGCCGCTGACGCAGATCGCGCTCCACTTCGGCGCGAACGACGTGCAGGGCACTGTCGTGAGGGAGGAGATCTTCCACGCGGCCGGCGCCCAGACGGAGACTGAACAGAAGATCGAGGAACTGATCCGAGTCATCCACGAAGCCGGGCGCGTGCCCGTGCAGCGAGATACGCTCTACAACGAGATCCGCCGATGGAACGACTGATGCAGATTCGGCGCAACTCGTCACAGACACGTGCGGCGTCTGCGTCTAGCCTCGGCGGTAGGGGCGCGGTCAGTGGGGTCCCCAGTAGACGCGCGAGAACCATTCAAAGGGAGAAGCCGTGATCCGTCTCGGACGCATCTCGTACGTGAACATGGCGCCGGTCTTCCACCGGCTCGAGGCCGAGGTTGAAGAGGTGACCGGAGTGCCGGTCGAGCTCTCGCGCGCGCTTCTGGCCGGCGACGTCGACGTGGCGCCGATCCCGTCGATCGAGTGGGCACGGAACGCCGACCGCCTGAAGCTGCTGCCCCGCCTCTGCGTCTCCTCAGAGGGGGCCGTCGAGTCGATCCAGCTCGTCTCGCCCGTGCCGCTCGAGCGCGTCAGCTCGATCGCGGTCACGCCGGAAAGCGCGACCTCCGTCGCGCTCGCACGAGTCTTGCTTCCCGACGCGAAGCAGGTGCCGCTGGGGGATGAAGCCGACGCAACGCTCCTGATCGGCGACGCTGCGCTGCGGAGCGCGTTCGAGGACCCGACGCCGCACCACGACCTCGGGCGCCTGTGGCTCGAGCGCACAGGCCTGCCGATGGTGTTCGCCGTCTGGGCCTGCTCCGACCCGGCACCCGAGGGGATCGAGGAGCTCGAGGACGCGCTCGTCGCCTCCGTCCGCCGGGCCCGGGCCGAGCCCGAGGTTCTCGCGCGCGAGGCAAGCGAGCGCTACGGCTACCCGGCGGGCTTCCTCGCCCGCTACTTCGAGAAGCTGCGCTACCGCTTCGGGCCCAGGGAGCGAGCGGGGCTGTACAGCTTCCTCGAGCTGGCGCGCGACGCCGGCGACCTCGACCGCGTCCCGGAGCTCCGCTTCGTGCACACAGAGGCGGTGCCCGCTTGAAGGACGGTGTCGGGGCAGTTCTCGAGAAGGCCAGAGACGGCGAGCGGATCTCCGACGGCGAAGCGCTGACCCTCCTCGAGTCGAACGACCTCGTCGCCGTCGGCAAGGCAGCGGACGAGCTCCGCGCGCGCCGCACCGACCCCGGCCGGATCACGTTCATCATCGATCGCAACGTCAACTACACGAACGTCTGCGTCACCGACTGCGACTTCTGCGCCTTCTACCGGCGACCCGGCGACCGCGCCGAGGGCTACCTGCTCCCGAAGTCGGTCATCTTCAAGAAGATCGAGGAGACGCTCGCGATCGGCGGCACCGGAGTCCTCATGCAGGGCGGCCATCACCCGGACCTCGGCGTCGATTACTACGAGGACCTCTTCACCTCGATCAAGTCGCGCTACAAGGTGCATCTGCACGCACTCTCCCCGCCGGAGATCCAACACATCGCGCGCCGCTCGAAGCTCGGGATCCCGCAGACGTTGACGCGCCTCCGCGACGCGGGCCTCGACTCGATCCCCGGCGGCGGCGCGGAGATCCTCGTCGACCGCGTCCGCGACGTGATCGCGCCGAAGAAGACCCGCAGCGCCGAGTGGCTCAACGTCATGCGCCACGCGCACCGGCTCGGCATGTCGACGACGGCAACGATGATGTACGGGCACGTCGAGACACTCGCCGAGCGCGTCGAGCACATGCGCCGAATACGGGAGCTCCAGGACGAGACGCGCGGCTTCCGAGCCTTCATCTCGTGGACGTTCCAGCCCGAGGGCACCCGTCTTGCGCCGCTCGTCACGCATCATCCGACCTCCTTCGAGTACCTGCTCACCCAGGCCGTGAGCCGCATCTACCTCGACAACGTCGACCACATCCAGTCCTCCTGGGTGACACAGGGAATGAAGATCGGACAGGTTGCGCTCGGCTTCGGCGCCGACGATCTCGGCTCGGTGATGATCGAGGAGAACGTCGTCTCGGCGGCGGGGACGACGCACCGCGCGTCCACGGACGACTTCGTGCGCGCGATCAAGGCGCTCGGTAAGACCCCGGTGCAGCGCGACACGCTCTACCGAGACGTCAGAGTCTGGAACTAGCGCGCAGTCTAAAGGGGGGACGAGATGAGCTATGCGCTCGTCGGAGTGCTCGCGTGTGCTCGCGTGTGCCCTCGCCGGACTTGCAATTGCCGGAAACCGGGTCGGCCGGCCCTCGCCCGGCCACGCCGGCCCGGAAGACCAGGACGACCCCGCAGTCGTCTTCGACGGCGCGAACTATCTCGTCGCCTGGACCGACTTGCGCGCCCCGTCTAGCTCGGGCCGACCTGCTCCCAGGTTCGCGCCACAGCCTCCGCCGCCGCCACCCCCGCATGTGGACATCTACGGAACACGCGTCAGCCCAGAGGGGAACGTGCTGGACCCCGCTGGAATCGTGATCTCAACGGCGCCGAACTGGCAGGTGGCTCCCGCGCTGGGCTACAACGGGACCAACGCTCTCGCCGCGTGGATCGACGCCCGCCAGGCTGCCCCCTTCGTCTACGGAGCGCGAGTCACGGCCTCCGGTGCCGTTCTCGATCCGCCATCTACGCCGCCCGCGTGAGCCCGACCGGAACGATCCTCGATCCAAGCGGGATCCCGATCTCGACGGAGGCGAACGGCCAGCTCTACCCCGCAGGTGCTTTCGACGGCACCAACTATCTTCTTGCCTGGGCCGACTGGCGGTCGGGGACCGGCGACCTGTACGCGACACGAGTGAGCCCTGACGGGGCCGTGCTCGATGCCTCCGGGATTCCGATCTCGACCCGCTCCGGGCGACCAGGAATGGCCCGCAATCGCGTTCGACGGCACGAACTATCTCGTCGTCTGGGAGGTCTCTGACGGTCCGGATCCAGCGGTCGCCTTCGACGGTACGAATTACCTCGTCGTCTGGCAGGACGACCGTGCGGGCAACTGGGACATCTACGGCAGCCGGGTAAGCCGCGACGGGACCGTGCTCGACCCTGAGGCGATCCTGATCTCGACAGCCTCGGGCGATCAAGAGTCGCCGACGGCGGCGTTTGACGGCGCGAACTACTTAGTTGCCTGGTATGACAACCGCTCTGGCGGGCTCGAATCTACGGAACGCGAGTGAGGACGGCGGGGAGCGTCCTCGACTCAGATGGAATCCTGCTCTCGACGTTGGATCCTCCGCCCCCGCCACCTCCGCCTCCTCCACCACCACCGCCGCCACCGCCACCGCCAGCTCCTCCACCACCCCCGCCTCACGGTGATCCGCGCTGCGTCGTCCCGAGGGTTGTCGGCCGCACGTTTAGCGCTGCGCGGATGCGCATCAGGCGCGCGCGGTGCACCGTCGGTCGCATTCGCCGCGTGCACTCGCGGGCCCCCAGAGGGCGCGTGATCGGGCAAGGGCCGCCCGCGGGCAGGCCGCTCTACACGAGTACGCGGGTCGATCTCACCGTCAGCCGCGGCCGCCGCTGAACGATTACCATTCGAAAGATGTAAAGGCTGCGCGAGTGCGCGGCTCCTTGCGCTAGCCTCGGGCACTCCCAGTGCGCCGGAGCATCGTCATCGCAGTCTTCCTCGCGCTTGTCCTCGCGCCCTCCTCGGCAGCGGTCGGGCGCGTCGTGCTCGCGCCGGGGATCAGCTACGAGCGCCGCATCTGGTTCACCTCGCACGGCCCGGAGGTGCTCCACGTCATGACCGCGCCGAAGCCCGGCGGCCTCTATGCGCTGCGGCCGATGCTCTCGAACGGCACCGTCCTGGGGCGCGAAACAGTGACTTCGATGCAGAAGAGGGCTTCCGCGAGCGCGACGGTGGGCGGCGTCAACGCCGATCTCTTCACCTGGAACGAGGGGCTGCCGAGCGGCATGTACATGGAGTCGGGCGTGCTGACGACCCCGCCGCACCCTAAGCGCTCCACCGTCGGCATTACCCACGACGGGCGCCTGCTCGTCGAGCGCGTCGCGATGCTGGGGACCTGGCAGGGGACGAGCCAGCGCCGCCCTCTGAACGGCCTCAACCAGCGGCCTGGGCCCGAGGGAGTCTCCCTCTTCACGCCGGCATGGGGACCGGCGACTCCGGCTGCTCAGGGGACGGTCGAGATCACGCTCGACCCCCTCCCGCCCGCAGCGCCCTTCACCGACATGACAGGGACGGTGATCGGCGCGAAACCCGGCGGCGGGACGCCGATTCCGCCGGGAGGGGGCGTGCTCGTAGGCCGTGGCTCTTCGGCCGGGCGGCTTGCGTCCGAGGCTCCGGTGGGCCAGATGGTCACGGCACGGCTCGTTCTGCGACCGCAGTGGAACGCAGTCGTGGACGCGGTCGGCGGCGGCCCGGTCGTCGTCCGCGACGGCCGCCCCGTCTTCCGCGCGCTCGAGCAGTTCACGAGCAACCAGCTCTCTCTCCGCAACCCGCGCACGGCGGTCGGGCAACGCGCGGACGGGCGGATCCTGCTCGTCGCCGTCGACGGGCGACAGCCCGGCTACAGCACAGGGATGACGAACTTCGAGCTCGCTCAGGCGATGGTCAGGTTCGGCGCCGTCACCGCGAGCGCGCTCGATGCCGGCGGGTCGACGACGATGGCCTTCGACGGGACGTTGCTGAACCGGCCCTCGGACGCCAGGGGGGAGCGTGCCGTCGGCGACGGCCTCTTCGTCTTCTACTACGGGGTGCATTCCCCGTTGCCGTCGGTATCCGTGCTCTCGCCGAATGGCGATGGCGTCGCCGAAGTCCAGTCGCTGAGCTACAAGCTCGTCAGACCGTCGACCGTGACCGCGAGCCTCATCGGCCCCGACCGGATTCAGAGGGAGACGCAGACAGGGCCGCGCGGGCCCGGCGTCTACCGGCTCACCTGGTCGGGTCGCACTCCGCAGGGAGCACCTGAGCCCGAGGGTCTCTGGCGCTGGGTGATCAACGCCCTCGACGACGACCAGCAGCAGTCGAGCGTCACGCGCTCCTTCTACCTGAACAACACGCTGGGCTATCTCCGCGTCCGGCCTTCGCGCGTCGTCGTCCGGCGTCACGGCGGCACGTTGCGAGTGGGCTTCCGACTCGCTCATCCGGCGGTAGTCACCCTGACGATCGAGACGGCGAGCGGAGCCCGGGTGCGCACGATCCAGCGGCGGCTTCGCCCCGGCCAGATGAGTATCCGCTGGGACGGACGCTACGCGAACGGCGTCCGCGCCTTTTCGGGACCGTACGTCGCGCGCGTCCAGACCTCGAACTCCTTCGGTCGCGCCGAGCTCGCACGTCGATTCTCGGTGCGGCGGGCGGGTCACTCCTAAGAAGCGGTTTCGGAATGAGCTCGGATTGGGTCGACCGGTCATTTCCGACGGACACCGGGCAGAGCCCGATGTCCTGAGCTCGGCACCGCAAGCGGTGCCTTAAGCGCCTGCGCTCGCGAGCTTCGCCGCCAGCCCTCGCACACCGTCGCTGCCCTCGATCCTGATCCGGCTCAGCGTGAAAGGCGTCGTCCGGCGCGCGAGACCAGGTTGGGTCGTCGTCGCGCCTAGGTAACCCGCTGCGCGCACGGCTCCAATTACTCGGCGGTCGAATCGCCCCGAGGGATAGCAGAAGAATTCGACGTTCACGCTGAACCGGCGGCGCAGAAGCTCACGCGACCGTCTGACCTCCACGCGCAGCCGTGCCGGGCCGATCATGGTGAGGTCGGGATGTGTCAGCGTGTGCGAGGCCAGTTCCCAGTCATCGGCGAGGAGCGAGCGGATCATCGGACCGGTCAGGTCTTGATGGACGAGCTTCGCGTACTCGAGGTTGAGCACCGCCGGCCACCCCCGGGCCTTGAGCAGCGGATGTGCGATCGTGAAGTCGCCCCGGTAGCCGTCGTCGAACGTGAGCACGATCGGCTTCCGTGGCAGCGCGAGCCGGCCGTGCCAGTACTCGTAGACTTCGTGAAGCGTGACCGCGCGGTAGTGGTGTGAGCTCAACCACCGGAGCTGACGTGCGAAATCGGCTCGGCTGACGTAGAGCCCCGGGAACGGAGAGCCGGTCGGGCGCGGGCCGATCACGTGGTACATCAGAATCGGGACCGGACGGTTGTGCGGCCCACGGATTCGCGGCCCTGGCCGCTGCCGGCTGGATTGGGTAGTCGCCTCTCGAGCGGCACGCGGCGACGGTCTCGAGTCGCGGTGCGTGGCGAGCAGGGCGAGAACGACACCAGCGGCTCCGGCAATGCAGAGCGCCGTGATCAAGAGCCGGCGGCGACGCATTCGGCAAGTCTGACCGAAGGTTCACCTTGTTCGAAAGTTGTAAAATTGAGTCGCGCGCCGGCGCCCTTCGCTAGCGTGGTGCGCGGTCTTGCTCCGAAAACTCCTCATAGGAGCAGCGCTCACGCTCATTCTGGCGCCCTCCGCCGCCGCTGGACGGGTGGTGCTCATGCCTGGCGTCACTTACGAGCGCCAGCTGGTCTTCACCTGGCACGGGCCGGTCGTCGTCCACATCCTCCGCGCGCCGAAGCCGGGCGGCCTGTACGCGCTGAAGCCGGTGCTCTCGAACAACACGCTGCTCGGCCGCGAGACGGTGACGTCGATGGAGCGGCGGATGTCGAGCACGGCGACCGTCGCAGGCGTCAACGGCGACTTCTTCACCTGGGACGAGGGGCTCCCGACCGGGATGCACATGGAGTCCGGAGTGCTGATGGCGCCGCCGCATCCGCTGCGCTCGAGCCTCGGGATCACCGACGACGGGCGCCTGGTCGTCGAGCGGGTGGAGATGCTCGGCACATGGCAGGGAGTGAGCCAGCGACGGCCTCTGAACGGTCTCAACCAGCGGCCGGGACCGCAGGGTGTCTCGCTCTTCACACCCGCGTGGGGATCCGCGACGCCAGCCGCGCGCGGGACCGTGGAGATCACGATCGCGCCGCTTCCCCCTGCCGCCCCCTTCACCGACTTGACCGGGACGGTCATCGCAGCAACGCCCGGTGGCGGGAACCCGATTCCCCCGGGAGGCGCGGTGCTCGTCGGTCGCGGCACCGCCGCGGAAC
>Ga0137368_10000646_pt1 | contig 34434 bp, 16 predicted proteins | sample SagtaG_13_FD_104917 | JGI IMG/M metagenome (GOLD analysis project Ga0137368, IMG submission 104917) | Vadose zone soil microbial communities from Sagehorn Ranch, Mendocino, California, USA - Sage1_L_100_16 metaG | ecosystem: Environmental > Terrestrial > Soil > Vadose zone | place: USA...
ATTTGCACGCCGCCCATAGTCCGGAACCGACGTCGCGCGACCCAGCGCTGGACGTTCGGATCAGCAGGGTCGACCGGCTTGCCGCATCCTGCACACACCGGGACTCTTGCTCCATCTCCATGCGAGACATCTTGCCGGTCCCAGGGACCTTCGGGCCAGCCAGCTTGTGGATCCCGCCGGGTCGGCTAGACCTGTCCCCAGGGGGCCACTAGGCGAAGCGAGCGCATCGCGCTAGGTTCATTGCGGTCGGCAATCGCGGGGCTCAGCGCTCGGCGCCGAGATGTTCGTCCCCCGCGCCGGCCAATAGAACCACAGGGAATGGCGGAGGCTGCCGTAAACCGGCTGGCCGCTGCGGCAGACTTGCGAACGGGAGCCAGGACGAACGCCCAGCGTCCAATTCCCCCCGGGCGTTTGGGCTTTTGGGGTACGCCGTCAGCCCCTACGCCTGGCTCCCACGTCGTAGATGCCGACGATGCCAAGAGCTTGCGATGCGTGGTTTTAGCCGTGCCCGGAAATGTCGATCTTGTCGGCGGGGCTGGCGCGATGGGGGTCTCGCTTGGGACGGGGAGAACTGCGGCTTCCCGAGCGTTATCCGCCTTTTCGCGCGCGGCCCCCTGTGCCAATACAGAGTGAGGAGCCCGAGCGGCCGTCAATCCTAGGGGCGACTTGGCTGCGGCCCCAAGCCACTCCCTTACGCTCGGGCCCCCTTAGAGGACGTTTGCCCTCGCGGGCTCTTGCGGTCCCCCCGCGCCGGCCCCTCTCCGCCCACATCACCCTTTCGGGGTATGCCGGACGGCCTACCTCTTTCCGATGCCTAGACGCGCGGAGAGCCTTTGAGGGGGATCTGGGGCGCCGCAGCCCACGATTCCCGGGCTCTCCGCAACTACAGAGGGAGGGCGACGTTATGGCGGTCGCCCTCCCGCTCTAATGCGCGGCGGGGGACCTCGCACCGACGCGCGGCTGCGGTGACTGACCAGTCAATCGGAGGGGGCCGAAAAGCGTGTTGCGGCGCCGCACCTCTTCTTCCCGTGGAATCTCTGCACGAATCGATTGGTTGCGAGAGGACGTGCTCGGCAAGAGTTGAATGTTGCATACGCCCAGGGTTCTCGGTCGGCTCACTTCTCCCCGGGACGACCGAGTTGCGGCGTGAGCCATAGACGCCGCCCCTGGGCGTCTTCCCACGCAAGCGTAGGCTTGAGCGCACGTCGTCCCTTTGGAAGAGCCCGGGGCTGGCTCCACGTCAGGGGGTGACGGCCGCTACGGGGAGTGCGATATTAGGCAGAGCCGCGGGTTCGCTCGCTAGCCATTGGGCCGCCAAGCAACCCCCGCCGGAGTCAAGTCCCAGGACGTGGTGTAACTCGTCGACACGATTGTTGGCTGCTCAGGCCGTGGTGAGTTCGAGCACCTCCTGTTCTCCGTTGTCGCGCCGCTCCTCGAGGAGCGGCGCGAGCGAGTCGAGTGACAGGTAGCGGCGTCCGACGAGCCACTCGTCGTTCTGCTCGATGATGAGGCTGGTGGCGAGCCGGATCAGCGAGGCGTCGTCGGGGAAGATGCCGACAACGTCGGTGCGGCGGCCGATCTCGCGGTTGAGTCGTTCGAGCGGATTCGTGGAGCGCAGCTTGCGCCAGTGGTCGACGGGGAAGGCGTAGAAGGCGAGCAGGTCCTCCTCGGCGCGTTCGAGCATCGCGGCGACCTTCGGTAGCGGCCGCTCCAGCCGCTCGATCGCCTCGCCGAGCAACTCGCGCGCTTGGTCGCCCGACTCGGCGTTGAAGATCGGCCGGATCAGCGCTGCCAGCATCGGCTGCTGCTCCCTGCGGGCGTGCCCAAGCGCCTCCCGGAGGAAGTGGACGGTGCAGCGCTGCCAGGGCGCGCCGAGCACTTGGCCGATCGCCTGTTTCAGCCCTTCGTGCGCGTCGGAGACGACGAGCTGCACGCCGGTCAGGCCGCGACGGACGAGGCCGCGCAGGAACGCGCGCCAGAACGCCTCCGTCTCCGCTTCGCCGCAGTCGAGGCCGATCACCTCCCTGCGGCCGGATTCGTGTACGCCGTGCGCGATCACCAGGCACTTCCTAACGACGCGGCCACCGTCTCTGACCTTCTCGACCTTCGCGTCGAGCCAGAGGTAGGGGTAGCGGCCCTCGAGCGGCCGTGTGCGGAAGGCTTCGACCTGCTCGTCGAGGCCCGCGCAGACGCGCGAGACCTCGCTCTTCGAGATGCGCAGCCCGAGCGACTCGAGCAGCTGGTCGACCTTCCGCGTCGAGACGCCACACACGTATGCCTGCTGGATCACCGACACCAGCGCCTGCTCGCTCCGCCGCCGCGGCTCAAGAAAGCTCGGGAAGTACGAGCCGCGGCGGATCTTCGGGATCGCAAGCTCGATCTCGCCGGCACGCGTATCCCAGCGACGGGGCCGGTAACCGTTGCGGTGCGTCAGCCGCTCCGGGTTGCGCTCCCCGCGCCCGGCACCAATCAGCTCCGACACCTCCGCATCCATCAGCTGCTGCACAACCCAGCCCAGAGACTCGCGCAGGAAGTCGAGCCCCTCCTCGCCCTCGAGCAGGTGACGACCTGCTCAGCCGTCATCCTCTTCGTCTCGGCCATCGCGGTGACTCTCCTCTCGTCGTAGTCCTGGAAGACCCGACGAGTCTGAGCGCCGCGGTGGCCGGACTACCCGGCTCCGTCCGACGCGCTCCTACACCACGCTATGGGACGCGACCGGGGGGATGTTCGTCCCGCGCGCCTCCGCTAAAGGTCGCAAACAGTGAAAGTTCGTTGCGGTCGGAAGCCGAAACGAGCCGAATTCTGATTTATAACCTCAGAGCCGGCGGGTTACCTCGCTAGCCGGAAGGGCCGCCAAGGGATCCGCCGGCTCACGTCCAAACGCCACGCACGTTGTTCCTATTCCGTGGCTACGGGGCCACCGTCGGCTGAAGGTGGCGCGTGCCCGGCTGGTGAACGCGGCCGAGTGAAGACAAGAACCGGCGGTGACGGAAGGAAAACACCTTCCGCGGCGTCTAGAGAAGAGCCGAGCCGGCGGATCCCTTGGCGGCCCTTCCGGCTAGCGAGGTAAACCCGCCGGCTCTACAGCGATAGATGCAATGGCGGTGGTTTCCTGCACCTGGCGGCCGCGCATTGTTCGCTCTTTGCGAACGTTTTCGGGGCCACTTGCGAACAGGGTGTTTGCAATTCAGGCGCGCACGGAGAGAAGATCGGGGAGCGAGCTTTCCTAGCCCTCGATGAGCTCCCGGAGGTGGTCCTGCGGCTTCTGCGGCGACACCACAGACCCGATCCAGGCGATTAGTCGCCCGGACTCCGGCACCCCGCGCTAACGAAGCGCCGGAGCCGGGCGTAGACGCCTCATTCGCCGAGATGTGCACCCGTTCAAGCGCAGTTCCGACGAAAGGAGGTGTCTAGCAGAGAGTACTCGAGAACGCCGAGAGGTCTAGGCCAGGCTCGGACCTCCACCCGTTATGGCTGGCAGCAGCCTTCTGCTGCATCGAGTTGTACTTCGACACAAGGGAGAGCAGCGATATGAAGCGAATTCTTCTTGTCCTCGTCTCTGTCACAGCGCTCGCTTATGCAGGCGTGGCAGGGGCACAGACATCTGGTGCTCATTTCACCAAGGGCGGAGACCCGGTGTGCACGGACATTGGCACGCAACTGCAATGTACGGCCGAACTGGCGGGGCTTGGCAACGAGACGGTCGTGGCGCTCCTGGAGGCGCCGAACGCGACCGCGACCGACCTGCTCTGCGAGAACAAGGGCGGAAACCAGGCTCCGGGCCAGAACCCGGCGGTTCCCAGCACCGCCACCGGTACGCAGACGATCAAGCAGCCGAAAAACGGCCGCGCCAGCATCGACCTCAGCACAGACGTCCCGAGCATCAGCGCAAAGGATGCTGGATGCCCGAACGGCAACTGGAAGGTGATCGTTGGCGACGTCGAGTTCACCAGCTACACGCTCACGATCAGCCAGGGCGGGCAGCTGGTCGTAACATGCTCGGGTACCTTCGAGAACGCACCAAGCGACAACGGCCAGACCGACACTCCGACCTGCACGTTCGCCTAAGCCAACAGCCATAGGCAGACGAGGGGCGCCCAAGCGGCGCCCCTCGTCGAGGTCCAGGTTCACGGCTGAGCGGGGTCGGGCGCGCGGATGTGCCCGATTTGCAGCGCGATCGAGTTTGTGAACCCTACAGGTCGGAGCGTGAGAAGAAGATCGAGACCTCGTGCTTCGTCACCAGCTGCAGGTGCTCGAGCGCCAGGTCGCGCGTCCGCAACTTCGCCCAGACGATCGGGCACTGCTCGCCGCGTTCAGCCGGCGTTGCCGCGAGCCTGGCCGTCGTTGTGACGCCGGCGACGCTTCTGCGTTGGCATCGGGAGCTGGTGGCGCGCCGCTGGACGTATCCGCGGCTTCTTGTGGGCCTCTGTCACGGGGTAGTAGGATCAGTCGGAGCCCAACACGCTCGGCCTCTCGCGGCCGGCGGGGCGTTTGCGGCGCGCTCACTGGAGCGAGGGGCCGTGGTCAGTTTAAGAGGAGGTGGCGGTGGTGGACGACCGGCCTGAGTTCGAACTCAAGCTCATCGAGTCGATGGAGAGCTATCCGATCCCAGAGGCGCGTGAAGGCATCGTTCCTGCCGATCTCGTTACCAGCCCCGAAGAGACGCTCGCGGCGCTTAAGGGGACGAAGAGGGTCGAGGCGATCCTCGAACGGATCCCGAACATCGAGAACCTCGATCTCTGGTTTTCGACGCGACAGGTTTCGGGGGCGTTCTCCTTCCTCAGCCTGACAGTCTGGAAGCTGCCGTAGCAGGATGGAGCTCCGGAACGCGATCATCGACCGGATCCTCGACGTCGCGCGGCTCCCTGTGTCACGCGCAGCAGAGGCTCCCGGGCCGCCCGAGAACTACCTCGAGGTTCGCTTCGAGAGCGGAGAGAGTGGATTGCTCGACATGAGTGTCCATCGCGACGCCGTCTGGGCCGACGTGCTGCGCTCACTTCAGGAGCGGAACCAGCCCGCCTACGTCGAGATCGACCCTGAGACCCACCAGGTCACCGAGCTGCTGCTGCCTCGCCACTTTACCGTCGGCGCCATCGAGCCCACGGAGGACGGGCTCGAGGTCGAGCTCGTCATCTCGCACGGGCGCCACGTCCTTCGCGACTCCAGCCCGCGTTTCCAGGAGCTACGCGAGACGCTCGAGGCGGCGAAAGAGCGGAACGCGCCTGTGCTTGTCACCGAGACGGACGAGCACGAGATCGTCGACGTCCGGGCGCTGGACGAGTCGGCCGAGGCATCCGAGTAGCCGACGCCGTGCCGCCAGCCGTAACCCCGCAACGAGCACTACAGTTATTTCGGCTCGTCAACTCGCGCCTCTGCTGCCCCGCGAGTTGCCCGCCGCCCTGCATCCCTTTTCTCTACCCCGACGACGGTTGCTGGGCCCGTGCGCACGAGATGTGCCGGTTGATGATCGCCGACGGCGCCGAGCCCGAGAAGATCTGGATCTACGGCACACCACCACCGTTCCTGCCGCTGAAGGTCAGTTCGCAGAACAAGCCGACCTGTCTTGTCGAGTGGAACTGGCACGTGGCGCCGACGCTCCAGGTCAGCACCGCGAGCGGAGTGGAAACGTGGGTGATCGACCCCTCGCTCTTCCCGGGGCCGGTGCCGCTCGCCATGTGGGCCGGAGCCCAGGGAGATCCGAACCCGGTGCTCGAGCCCTCGAGCGCAGCGGTCTTCTACCGGACGAAGGGCGGCGGTACCACGAACACCGATCCAACGTATGTCAACACGAACGCGGACCTCGCGACGTACCGCGACCTACTGAAGCTCCGCTCGGCCGGCCCCGACGGCCCTCCGCCGTACTTCGCGTGCTTGACGAAGCCCGGCGGTGTGCAGTGGTTCGGGAGCATCGGCCCGAACGCGACTCAGGTCTGGTTCACGTGGGGTTGGGGGGCGAAATGGCACGTCGTGTGGACGGTCATGCCGCTAACACCGTGCCCAGGCGGCCCGCAGCTCTCGTGGTCGGTCGCCGTCGAGCGCGCGAGCGGTAACCAGTGCACGTACTGGATCACGGTCAGGAACCTGACGTCCGACCCGGTCAAGTTCGAGGGCCGGTACGACGTTCTCAGCTGGTAGTCGTCAGGAGGAGGTCGCGCGATGTGGACCGGTGTTCAGTGGACGGGGACGATTCCCGGGGGCGCAACGCAGCTCTGGTTCACGTGGGGCTGGCCGACGGTCTGGCACGTCGTCTGGTACCTGATGCCGAAGAACCCGCAACCAGGAGCCCCGCAGCTCGACTGGCACGTCGCAGTCGAGCGCGCCAACGCGACGCAGTGCACCTACTGGATCACGGTGCGGAACCTCACCGCGAACCAGGTGACGTTCGAGGGGAGATTCGCAGTCCTCTCGTAAGCGAAAGGACAGGCCATGCGCATCATCATCGAGATCGAGGGCGAAGACGTCACCGTCAGAACCGAACGAGTGGAGAAGCCAGGAGTCATGTACGTCGCTGAAACGCCGCCGCCGGAACTGCTTCGGGCTGCTACGGCCCGGGGTGCGACCAGCGCCGGCCCGGCGCCGCGCGAGGCTGAGATCGCAGAGCCGGCGGTCGAATTGTCGGCGGCCGCGGTCAAGGCACTCGGCGAACCGGCCGACGCCGGCGCAGGGCCGTTCCCGCCGCCGGGGATACCCGGCGGAGAAGGCGAGGAGCGGACCGGCGAGATCAACGAGCAGCGTTCATAGAACCGGGAGGACGAGCGGCACGCATCGGCGGTAACACGGAAGAAAAGCGCAACGCTGACGAGGTCAGCGATCTCCCCTCCAAATTCGATCCGGCGCTCCGTCGCGACGTCGACCAGGTCGGAGATGCAGATGTCCTCATCCTCTGGCACCTCGAAGACTAGGCGCTGAAAGCGACGCTGACCGTCGGGTCCCGTATTGCCTCGGCTGTAGCGAAACCACTGCTCCGGGACCCTCGAACCGTCGGGTGTTCGAAGGCGACCGGTCTGGACGGATCTGATGTAGAAGCAAACTGGCGCGTCGAGCGCAACCGCTCGCCCCTCAAACGCAAGTTGGCCCAGTCGCTCGACGAGCAGGGGATCGCTCGCGCGGCGAAGCTGCGCGAGCCCCCTCCAGAAGAGCGAGACGGCCTCGTCGCAGCGCAGCGATCTGATGCGTCCGTCGAGAGGATCGGCGACGAACCGCGGAGTCAAAGCAGCGGCGGCAAGGGCCGCCGCGCCGAAGAGCGAATTCGATTGCTGTCGCATGCAACAGATCGCACGCCGACCGTCGTTGTAGCTACTCGAACCAGTTCCGAGCATGACGTCGCGAAAGGCACTCTCCCTCTCCGCCGGTGACACGCTCGCATCCAGCGCGTCGTCTCTGCCGAAGACGTCGCGAACCCCAACCTCCTGTTCGCCAGCGAACCCCGCCACGACCGCCAACAGACGTTCGGGACAATGAGCCGCGAAAACGGCCCAATAATCGGCGAGCTCGGTCGTCAACTCGATCCGCTGGATCCGAGACCCACGCCGGATCACGCGCCACTCGATGTATTCCTCCTGAAGATCGCGGCCTCCTGGAAGCCCTGGCCGAGCATCCAGCAGCTCGAGCGTTCTCCTGCGGCCCAGGCATGACGCCACCCGCTCCGGAAATCCCGTCCACTGAATGCTAACCCGCGCAGACCCGTCGCTGAGGGCGACGCGGAAGCCCCCTTCAGGCGAGCCAAACTCGGTGATCGCGTCCTCGACGTAGCTTGTGGCGCACGCCTGCCACGCAGTCTGCCCGGCCGCGTCGAGGTCATGAAGACCCCCGGCACTCACAGGATCGGCCGGACGCGTGCCGACGAAGAGCCACGGCTGCGGCGAGGGCTAGCTGGGTCTGCGACAGAACGGACACAGTCCAGTGGTACGGCCGGTGGCGAGATAGAGCGCGCTTGTGTCGAGGCGGTCAGCCATCTCAACGAGTGCACCCAGCGATGGAACGCGCGCGCCTGCTTCGATGCGCGAGATGTACGCGTACGAGACTGAGCAACCTTCCGCAAGAGCGCGTTGGGAGAGTCCGCGCTCGATCCGCACGTCTCTGATTCTTTGTCCCACCTTCGCGTCCGGTCGCATGCTCGGATCATGACGCCCGGACCAGGCGCCGCGTCTACCGAATTGCTGTGGTTTTTCGTCAACGTCCGTGGCTGCTCGACGCGCTCGCTTCGCGTTGCTGGGGCAAGTCGGGTACGTCGCGGTGAGCTGTCGACGGATCCGGTCATTTCGTCACGCCTTGCTCGGCGCGAAAGGCACAGAACGGCTCGGAATCAACACGGTTCTGAATCGGACGATCTATCGGACGAGCGGGGAGTATGCGCGGCTGAGACAGAACCGGGGGCCGGCGGCTGGTTCGCAAGAAGATCGGCAACGGCACCCGCCTTGAGATCGTCGCCAACGGCCGTGCCGACTGGATCGGCTGGGTAGAGCTAAAGAGTGAGCCGGTGAACAAACTTGCTACCCAGCATACGGCGATGGTGAAGTGCGATATCAACGCTGACTTTATTGCCGTCGTCGAGGCCGACAACAGGGTCTCGCTGAACCAGTTCTCCGCAATTCTCTTGAAGGCGATCGAGGGTGTGTCCCGTATCCACACGTGATGCTTATCGACCGCGGCATCGACGTCTGCCTGCTGACCAAAGCACGCTACGAGGTCGTCGCTATCCGGTCGCACGTCGACGACGCGGATGCCAAAGGAACGATCTTTAGCCGCGATTGCGCGGAGTACGTAGTCCGCACGCCGACAGGAAAGCGTCTGGTACTTCTCGTGACAGGGGCTCACCGCTGCAGCGTGTGCTCACGCGATCGCTGCCTTCTGGAGCTCTGCGGCGATGTCGTCGCGGCGACTGTGGTCCTTGCCGCTGCGGAACTCGGTTAAGTAGCCTTCGAAGTTCCAGGTCTCGAGGAACTTTTCGGCTGCTTCGCGTCCGGAGTCGTAGATCGCCTGTTTGCGCTCCTGGGTGATGTCGAACTCGGTTGTGTGCACACCGAGGGTCGGGATTGGGATTGTGCGCGCGTACTGCTCTTTCTCGATGTACATGCGGTCGTGTGCCTCCATCATCGTGTGCACCATGCTGGAGAGGAGCTGGACGAGCGCGCGCGCGCCCCTCGGGGCGTGTTCGGGTTTTGGGATTCGTTGCGTGATCGGTGTCTTTGGGTCGGGCTCAACGAGCAGCAGACCGAAGGTCGGCCAGCGCGGTGTCTCGCCGGGCTCGCAGTCGAACAGCCAGACGGGGAAGTTCGAGAGCATGCCCCCGTCCACGATCACGTGCTCGTGGTTTGTTTTCGGGTTCTGCGCGTGCACGGGCTCGAAGAAGATTGGGATCGACATACTCATGCGTACCGCTCTGGCCACTTCGAGCGTGTCCCAACGTTCCCCGATGACCTCGGCGTCGCGCGGTAGCACGAGCAGCCGCCTAGAGCTGATGTCGGAGGCGATCACCTGCAGCCGCGAGTCGTACTTCGGTGTTTCCCAGTCGGCCTTCAGGTCGGCGAAGGTGTAGATGTTCTTTTGGGCCAGCAGGCCGCGGAGCCAGTCGTAGAACTCCTCGCCTTTGTAGATGCCGGTGCGCAGTAGGAGGCTGAGCGGAACACCGGCTGCGGGGATGTGGTCCTCCCAGTTCTTGTCTTCGAAGCGGCGGAAGTCCATCTCGAAGACGATCTTCTTCAGTTCGTCGGCGCTGTAACCGGCGGCGATCAGCGCGGCGGTGATCGCACCGGCGGAGGTGCCGGCGACGTTGTTCGGTCGGTAGCCGTGTGCTTCGAGGACCGAGTAGGCGCCGGCGAGGCCGATCCCCTTCACGCCTCCGCCTTCGCAAACCAGGTCGACCGCGAGCTGCTGTTCAGGTACGGCCATCTACGCTCTCCTCCTGTGGGGAAGCCGCGGGCCGCAGGCAACGGCTGTCTAATGTTCGCTGCCAAGCGCGAGCTTGAACCGATCGCCGCGCCGAGTCAAGGCGCCCACATGTCGCCGCAAGGTGTTTGCCCGGAGCCCAACGACGCGCCCACCTCGGCGGCGCGCCGTGGGGGAAAAGGCCTTGTCCTTGCGGCAGCGGCAGCGTAGGCTGGGGCGAAGACAAGCGACGCTGCGGCAGTTGAGGGGGACTTATGTCCGGCGTAGCGCAGCCTGTTCCAGCGAAGAAGATCCGACGGCTTGGTGTCCGAGCAGAGCGAACGCGCGCCGATACGCCCCGCTGTGTCTCTTTTCCTGAACTCGTCCAGACCCATTTCATCCGTGAGAGCGCTCTTCGTGAGGGAGAGGTCTATACGGGTGCCGCGGAGGAGCGCTACCGCGAGTTCGAGGCGGCATTTCAACGCCAGCAGGGTCGAATCGTCAGCGCCTACTGGTGCACCTCACAGCCGAGCGCGGTTGCGCTAACGGAAGTCGCGGCCAAGAAGCATGTGCCGCCGGCGCTGGTCTTTCACCGTGTGTCGGACTGGGCGACAAAGGACGAGCCCGAGATCGCCGACGCGCTGCACGAATGCGACGAGCTTGCTGTGCGTGCCGCACAGGTGCTCCGGGGCAAGACGCTGCATATCTGCATGCAGCTCGTGATGGCTTCCGCCGGTCATCTGCTTAGTCTGGTCGACGCGCCCGCGGAGCATGAGGGCAAAGGCAAGAAAGAGCTTGCTTTGAAGCTCGAGCGGCGCAAGCTGGAGAAGGCGCGCGCCTACTACCACCAGGCGGCAAACGGCCAAGCGCAGCTCTTCTACTTCGCCGGAATGGTCCTCGGTGCGCTCGTGCTGGCGTTTGTTTCGGTTGTGATTGGCCTGACGCTCGACCTGTCCGGGATCGACAACCGTGACGTCTTCGGCTCTCTGACCGCGGGCACGCTCGGCGCGCTGGTGAGCGTGATGGCCCGCATCGGCTCGGGGCAGTTTCGGCTCGACTACGACGTCGGTCATCGCTACCCGATCTTCCTCGGTGCCTTGCGACCGGTGATCGGCGCAATCTTCGGCCTCGCGCTGTATTTCGCGGTGACCTCATCGCTGCTCGACCTCTTCAAGCTGCCAACGGACGACAACCGCCGCTTCTACTTCCTGCTCGTGATTGCATTCCTGGCCGGATTTAGCGAACGCTGGGCTCGCGACACACTGCTGTCGTTCGGCCGGTCGCCCGCGCCGGCGGCGCGAAAACAATCCGAGACGACACAGCCCGTCTCGGGGTAAGCGGTCGGCGAGTCTTCTTGGGCGCTGCATTTCCGCAACCGAAAGGGGCCATCGATGGCGCGTGCGTTTGATCCTGGTTATGGCTTGGAGCCGTTTCGGACGCTGGTGGCAGAGGCGCCGGGAGCGTCGGTGTATCCGCAGCGGGATTTCCGCTTGGAGTGGGGGCCGGTCTTTCATCGTGGCCGGCTTGATGGCAGTGCGCGGGTGCTGCTGCTGGGGCAGGATCCAGCGCAGCACGAGACGGTCCTGCGGCGGATCCTGGTCGGCGAAGCAGGTCATCGCATCCAGGGCTTTCTGGCCAAACTGGGGATCGAGCGCAGCTACGTGATGGTGAACACGTACCTGTACAGCGTGTTTGGGCAGGGGGGCGGCAATCGGCACAAGGACGATAAGAAGATCGCGCGTTACCGCCACCGCTGGCTGGAGGCGTTGCTCGCCGGGGGCCAGATCGAGGCCGTGGTTGCGCTCGGCACCTTGGCTGATCATGCCTGGAAGGTCTTTCTGTCTTCGCCCGATGGGGCGGGTGTGAACGTGAGGTATGAGCCGATCACGCATCCGACGGCGCCGGAGTCGGCGGGTGGCAGTCGTGCGCAGCATGCGGCGGCGATCAAGCGCATGCTGCAGAACTGGAACGGCGCGTTGCAGTCGTTGCATCCACTGCAGAATCCGGATCGTTCCCGGAAGCTGCGGCTGTACGGGGCGAGTTTCGCGGCCGGGGAGAAGGTGGAGATCCCCGAGCTTGATGTGCCACCGTGGGCGCCGGATTGGATGCGCCTCAACGACGGGTGGGCGGACCGGCCGGGCACTGGCAAAAGCAAGCGGGCCAGCATTCTGGTGCGCGTCCCACCTGCGTTCCTGCCGTGAGCGCTGGCGAGGCTGCCAGGCAAGTGCCGATCCCTGAGGTGTTGGTGGCCGGGGCGGCGGCGTAGCGATGGCGTTTGTATTGAAGGGGCGGGTTGTGACCTTTGACGCCGACGAACGCGTCCTCAACCGTGGGTCGGTGTACGTCGGTGACGACGGCAAGATCCACGCCGTTGGCGCTGCGGGTGACACGGCGCCGACTGGCTTTGCCGGCGTGCCCCGGATCGAGACGAAGGCTGTGATTTATCCAGGACTGGTCGATCTGCACTCGCACACCGCCTACAACACGTTGCCGCTGTGGGAGGCGTCGGGGGTGCCGTACTTGCACCATGACCGTTGGGTCGGTGAAAAGCATGCGCCCGACTACTCCAGTTCGATCACCTGGCCGACCCGGGTGTTGCAGCAGGCGGCGGCGGAGGCTCTGATCAAGTACGTGGAGGTGAAAGCGCTGATTGGCGGCACGACCTCGATCCAGGGTGCGCCGAAGACGACGCGCCCCGTCGACGGCTGGCTCGTCCGCGTGATCGACAATGAACGCTTTGGCGGCGCGAGCAACCTCGTCCGCTGCGCCGCGATCCAAAAGCCGACCGATGAGCTGCGTACAACCGCGACGAGCATGCGCGATCGCGGCGGCGTGCTGATCTACCACGTCGCCGAGGGAAAGCTCGGCTCGATCGTTCACGACGAGTTCAGCGAGCTGGACGACACAGGCTGCGTGCAACCGGGGCTGCTCGGTGTGCACGCGACCGCACTGACCAAGGACGACTTCCAGCGCTGGCAGACGCTCGTCCGCGCGGTGAAGCCGGACGAGCGGGGGACGGTCGTCTGGTCACCGTTTTCCAATCTGTGGCTCTACCACCAAACGACGGACGTTGCCGAAGCGCACGCGCGCGGGCTGCGGATCGCGCTCGGCTCGGACTGGTCGCCGTCTGGCACCAAGCACGTGCTCGGCGAGCTCAAGGTTGCTGACATCCTGAACAAGCGCCGCTTCAACCGCCTCTTCAGCGACGCTGAGCTGTGCGCGATGGTTACCGCGAACGCCGGCGACGCGCTCGCACCCGCGGGCGCACAGATCGGCCGCTTGGTCGAGGGCGCCGAAGCCGACCTGGTCGTCGTTGCACGCAACCGTGCAAACGTCTACCGCAATCTGATCGAGGCGACGGAGCGGGACGTTCAGCTGGTCGTGATCCGCGGCCGTCCGTTCTATGGGACCGAGAAACTGATGCAGGCAGCAAAGGCCGTGCGTACGAACGCGATCACGATCGCGGGGGAGCGGCGCACGATTGTGGTCAAGATGCCGGGCCGCACGGATGCGACGCTCAGCTGGCCACAGGTGCTCCACAGGCTCGAACAAGTCAGGAAAGACCCGGTGGCCGCCTGGAACGCCTCACTGGACGCACTCGCCGCTTGGGGAGGACCGATGGACGCCCCCGATGCGCCGCTTCTGATCTTCGGCGACATGCCCGAGGGCGATCTTGGTCTGCTCGGCGCGACCGGGGAGATCCCACTCGACACGAATATCCCGCCGCTCGACTCACTCGAGCATGACACCGCCTTCTTCGCCGCGATCAAACGCGGCGCGCCCCCTGACCTCGACCGGCTCGCCCGCTACTACCAATGAGCCCAGCAACCCGGATCAGCGAACCGGGGGGGCAGCTGCCGAACAGCTTGCCGCTCGAGCGGTTCCTGCGTCAGGTGCGACCGCTCCCGATCGAAGCCCGCTACACCCTCGTCGAGCAAGCGCTCGTGTTGCTCGACTCGCTCTACGTGCATCTACGCCTAAAGCGGGCGATGCACGCGGTCGACCCCGTACAGCGGCTGCGACTGCTGCAACGCCGGCTCGAAGACTTGAGCGACGCTCAGTTCCAGGCAGAACTGATCGCGACCTTCCGCAGCCTCCGCGATCTCCACACCATCTATCAGCTTCCCGATCCCTATCGCGGCAACGTCGCCACGCTCGGACTCCTCATCGAGCGCTATCACGCCGGCAAGGACCACAAGCCGCACTTCCTGGTCACCAAGATGCCCTCCGCGCTCGCGTACGGCCAGTTCCGTCCAGGCGTCGAGGTGCTCACCTGGAACGGGGTGCCGATCGAGCGGGCGCTGGAACTGAACGCGGACCGGCAAGCGGGCTCGAACCCCGACGCCCGCCTCGCTCGCGGCCTCGAAGCGCTGACCCTGCGGCCGCTGCGGACGACGCTGCCGCCCGACGAGCACTGGGTCATCCTCGAATGGCAAGCGCCGAGCGGCCAGCGCGGCGAGACGCGGCTACAGTGGCGTGTGATGCCGGCGGCGACGAGCAGCGGCGGCCGCCCGCAGGATCCGGTCAGCACGATCGCGGCGGCGCTCGCGATCGACGCCGGCAACGAGGCGACACGCCAGGTCAAGCGTGCCCTGTTCGCGCCGCGTCGAGCGCAGCTTGCGGCGCCACAAGAGCTGCACAGTGTTCTGCGGGTCGACGAAGTCAGCTACCGCTCACGCAGGCGTGGCTACCTGCGTATCTTCAGCTTCAACGTCAGCAGCGGACGCCGCTTCGCAGAAGCCATTTCACGGCTACTGACGCAACTGCCGCAGGACGGCTTGATCATCGATATCCGCGGCAACCCCGGCGGGCTCATCCCCGCCGCCGAAGCGGCACTCCAGCTGCTGACCGTCGGCACCGTCACGCCCTGCCGCTTCTCGCTCGCGACAACTCCGCTCGTGCTCGCCCTCTGCAACGCCAACCCAGCTCTTCGCGCCTGGGCGCCGAGCGTCGCCGCCGCGGTCGAAACCGGCGAAGCCTACTCGCAAGGCTTCAGCCTGAGCGCCGTCGCCGAGCTCACCGAAGGTCTGCCGCGCTACCCGGGACCAGTCGTGCTGGTCACCGATCCGCTCTGCTACTCGGCCGCCGACATTTTCGCCGCAGGGTTTCAAGACAACAAGATCGGCACCATCGTCGGCACCGCTCGACGCACAGGCGCCGGAGGCGCAAACGTGTGGACACACGACCTGATCCGCCTCTGGCTACCTGAACTGACCGCCCAGCTCCCAGACGGAACCGGCTTCCGCCTTGCGCTTCGTCGCACGACCCGCGTCAACGACAACGACGGTGTCGCGCTCGAAGATCTCGGCGTCAGCGCCGACCACCTGCACTATCTCAGCAAGCGCGACATCACCGGCGAAAACGAAGACCTGATCGCGGCGGCCGCCAGCCAGCTGTAATGACCACCGCTGCGATCGACCCCGCGACGGGATGCCTCACCCTCGACGGGCAGAAGATCTTTCCGTTAATCCTCTCCGACCCTGAAGGGTTTCAAAACTCAGGTTCACGCTCAGGAATGCCTCGTTTTCCAGGCGAACCGTGGTTTTGAAACCCCTCAGGCCTCGGGCTCGAGCGTGACTCCCTCGACGACGTGCAGTTCGTACCAAGATGACCGCAAGCGAGCCATCGTCTCATTGCGTGTCGTTTCGCGAAACTCTCGCGACGTCGCCAGCACGACGTGGCGCGCGTTCAGCTCGTCGGCGAGGCGATGGATCAAGTCGAGCCGCTCCTGCTCATTGGCGCCGCCGTCGGCGAGCCGGGCGCGGATCGTCGCTTCGCCGACCCATAGCTCGATTGCTCTTTGACGTCACCGCCTCAGCGGACCGTCAACAACGTCTCTGGGAACTGCACCTAGTCCTCTTGTAATCGCCAATTCGGCGTAGGAGAATCGAACCGGCCGAGACCGCCCGGAGAGCCACGGTGGCTCCTGCGACTCCGTCACAGGTCTCGCGCAAGACGGAGGCGCATGGACGAGCAGCGAGCAGTGGGGTGAGACGACAGGACGGCGCCCTGAGGGCCAGGGGCGCGCCGCCGGCGGGCGCTCCCCGGTGAACGGACGCTCCCGCAATCCGGACGCCGTGCCGGCGGTGCCGAGCGGCATGGGGCTTCCTCGAGGGGACGGCGCGACCCAAGGCATCGGTGAGGCCTTCACCACGAGTGCGGCGACAGGCAGTGCGTCGCTCATCATCCCGTTGCCGCTCACGCGCGGCCGCGGCGGGTTCGGCCCGTCGCTCTCGCTCGCCTACCACGGCGGTGGCGGGAACAGCCTGTACGGCATCGGCTGGTCGGTCGGCTCCTCCGCCGTCCTCAGGCGCACCGACGCGGGACTGCCGACCTACGACGACGAGAACGAGTCGGACACCTTCATGTTCGGCGGCCAGCAGCTCGTGCCTGCGCTTCTCGACGACGGCAGCTGGAGCCGGGACGAGCGAGACGCCGGCACGCACAGGGTGCTGCGGTACCGCCACCGTGCCGAGGGATCATTCGCACGGATCGAGCGCTGGATCGACGAGACCTCGGGGGAGACGCACTGGCGGTCGGTCTCGCCCGATAACGTCACCTCCGTCTACGGGCGCTCGGCCGAAGCGCGCATCTCCGATCCCGCGAATGCCGCTCGCGTCTCCGGCTGGCTCCTCGAGGAGACGTTCGACGACAAGGGCAACGTCGTCGCCTACGAGTACAAGCGCGAGGACCTGGCGGGAGTCGCGCCGTCGCCCAGCGAGGCACACCGGCTCTCGCTCGATGCGCCCCCGCCCGCGGCCCGGCACCTGAAACGGATCCGCTACGGGAACCGGGTCCCCGGGGAACGCGCGCAGTGGCTGTTCACGGTCGTGCTCGACTACGGTGACCACACGCCCGCCATCCCGACGGTGGCGGACGACCGCCAGTGGCCGGCCCGCGCCGACCCGTTCTCGTCATACCGACCCGGCTTCGAGCTCCGCACGTACCGCCTCTGCCACCGCGTGCTGATGTTCCACGAGTTCGCCGAACTGGGGCCGGGCCCGACTCTCGTCCGCTCGCTCGATCTGACTTACGACGAGGATCCGGCCGGTTCGCGACTGACCTCGGTGGAGCAGGCTGGATACGTGCGCGAGGGCGCGGGCTACCGGCGCGAGGCTCTGCCGGCGGTGACGCTGGGCTACACGCCCCTGCATATCGGCGGTCGCATCGAGACGGCCGACGACGCCGGCCTCCCCGCGCTCCTCGTCGGGGGCGGCGCGGGCCAGCAGTGGCTCGATCTCGAGGAGGAGGGCCTGCCGGGGCTCGTGATCGAGGACGACGGCGCCTGGTTCTTCAAGCGGAACCTGGGCGGCGGTCGGTTCGCATCTGCCCGACACGTCTCCTCACGACCTTCGAACGCCGGGTTCGCCGCTGGCGGCCAGACGCTGCTCGCGCTTCCAGGAGCGGAGGAGACGAGCCTCGTCGACGTCCGCCCGGGCGTCCGCGGGTACAACGACCGCGTCGCCGACGGCTGGCGGCCGTTGCGCCCGTTCCGCACCTTCCCCGACGCCGTGTGGAGCGACCCGCGCCTGCGCCTGATCGACCTGACGGGCAACGGAGCGGTCGATCTGCTCGAAGGCGGCGAGGACGCATTCCGGTGGTACCAGGCCGAGCAGGAGGGGTTCGGCCCGCCGCGCCAGGTCCCCGAGCCGCCGGGCGAGGACGATCGGCCTGCGGCGGCTCTTGCCGGCGGAGCCGCGTTCATCCAGGTCGCCGACATGAGCGGCGACGGCCTCGCCGACCTCGTGCGGATCCGGAACGGGCAGGTCTGCTATTGGCCGAATCTCGGGCGGGGCCGCTTTGGTCACAAGGTGACCATGGCGGCGCCGCCGATCTTCGATGATCCGGAGCAGTTCGACGAGCGCCGCATCCGGCTCGCAGACGTCGACGGCTCCGGCACGACCGACCTCGTCTATCTCGGCCGCGGCGGGGTCACTGTCTGGCTCAACCAGTCGGGCAACTCCTGGAGCGCCGGCGAGGGCGTCGGACCGCTCCCAGATGCGGCCGATGCATCGCTCGTCCAGGTGCTCGACTTTCTCGGCACCGGCACGGGCACGATCGTCTGGCCGTCGCCTGAGCCCGGGGGCGGCGGCTCCACGCGCTACGTACAGCTGCTTCCGGAGGGGAAGCCGCGCCTCTTGCAGCGTGTCGACAACAACCAGGGCGGGGAGGTCGAGCTCGCCTACGCACCGTCCACTCGCTTCTTCCTCGAGGACGAGGCCGCGGGCCGCCCGTGGGCGACCCGCCTCCCCTTCCCGGTGCACGTCGTCATGCGGATGACGACACGAGATCGCATCACCGGCACCGAGCTCGCAACGAGCTATCGCTATCACCATGGCTACTTCGACCGCCGCGAGCGGGAGTTTCGAGGGTTCGGCATGGTCGAACAGTGGGACGCGCCCCTGGCCCCCGTGCAAGGCTCGGCCGCCCCGTCCTCAGACGGTGCGCCTCCGCCCGTCTATACGAAGACTTGGTTCGACACCGGCGCGCACCTCGAACGGACGAGCCTCGGCGAGCGCTATGCGGAGGAGTACTACGCGGGCGACTCGGCGGGATGGAGGCTCGGGTCCCCGGAGCTGCCGGGTGGGCTCGACGGCGAGTCGCTGCGGGGAGCAGCGCGGGCTCGGGCGGGAAACCCGCTCCGGCAGGAGGTGTATGCGGAGGACGGGACGGACGCGACGGCCCACCCGTACACCGTCGCGGAGCGCCGCAGCGGGATCCGTCTGCTCCAGCCCGCCGCCAACGGCCATCCGGCGTCCTTCCACGTCTTTGAGCTCGAGGCGCTTGAGCACTACTACGAGCGCCGCCCGGACGACCCGCGCGTGTCCCACCGCATCGCGCTCGACGTCGACCGGTTCGGCGCGACGCGCCGTTCGGCAAGCCTCTCCTATCCCCGCCGCGCGCCGGTCTTCCCGGAGCAGGCCCGGCTTGGCGTTGTCGTGACCGAGAGCGACCTCGTCCACGACGCCGCCTCGCCCGATCGGTACCGCCTCGCCCTCCCCGTCGAGGGCCGGACCTACGAGGTGACGGGGCTCTCGACCCCGGGCGGACGCCCCTTCACGCCCAAGGAGGTCGGCGACGCCGTGGCCGCCGCGGCCGCGATCCCCCCGGAGGCGACGCCAACCGGTCTCGGCCTCCAGAAGCGGCTCCTCGATCGCGTGCGGCATCGCTACTACGCCGACGATCTCTCAGGGCCGCTGCCGCTCGAGCAGGTCGGAGCGCGCGCGCTCCCGTACCGAACGGACAGACTCGCCTTCACGCCGGCGTTGCTGACGGAGGTGTTCGGCGCCCTCGTCGACGATGCGCTGCTCTCGGGCGAGGGGCACTACATCAAGGAGGACGGCGTCTGGTGGGCGCCATCGTCGCGCATCCTCCTCGATCCGGCCGCGTTCTTCAACGCGGTCGGGATGGTGGACGAGCGCGGCTCGCAGTCGGCCACTGCTTACGACGACTACCACCTGTTGCCGGTGCGCGCCACCGATCCCGCGGGCAACGTCTTCGAGGCGCAGAACCACTATCGGATCATGTCGCCATGGTGGATCGTCGACCCGAACGGCAACCGGCGAGCCGTCCGCTTCGACGCGATCGGCCGCGCGATCGCGACTGCGGACATGGGCAAGGACGACGTGGCCGACGGCGACCAGCTGGTTCTGACGTCCAGCGAGCCGGTGCCGGGGGACGATCCGACGAGCCGGATCGAATACCGGACATCGGAATGGGTCTCGCGGCGCCGGCCCACCTGCATCCGCACGCTCGCACGAGACCGCCACCGCGCGGCGGACGCGACCTGGCACGAGAGCTTCAGCTATCTCGACGGAGCGGGGCAGGAAGTGATGACGAAGTCGCAGGCCGAGCCGGGCCCGGCGCCCACGCGCACAGTCGCCGGCACGCTTGTCCGCGACGCCGCGGGGAAGCTCGTGGTCGCCCCGGTGCCGGGGCGGTGGGTCGGCACCGGTCGCATCGTCTACGACGCGAAGGGCCGCGCCGTCCGCTCCTACGAGCCCTTCTTCTCGAGCACGTCGGAGTACGAGGACGAGGCGGACCTCGTCGAGTGGGGCGTGAGCCCGCGCATGGAGTACGACCCACTCGGCCGCGCGGTCCGCGTCGACTACCCCGACGGCACGCTCACGCGCCGCTCGTTCGACGCGTGGCGCCACGAGGTCTGGGACCAGAACGACACGGTCTCGGAGAGCGCTTGGCACACCACGCGCCAAGGGGCCGCGGCTCCTGCGGCGGAGCGCCGCGCTGACGAGCTCGCGGTCGCCCACGGCGAGACGCCGACGGTGCTGCACGTCGACTCGACGGGCCGCGACTTCCTGACGGTGGCCTCTGCGGGCGTGGCGGGCGAGCTCGAGACCCGAGTCGAGCTCGACGCACGGGGCCAGCCGCTCTCGATCACGGACCCGCACGGGATCGTCGTCATGCGAGCCCGCTACGACGTGCTGGGCCGGCGCCTGCAGGTGCACAGCGTCGACGGCGGCGCGAGCCGCGGCCTGCCCGACTCGAACGGTCGACTCATCCGCTCCTGGAACAGCCGCGGCATCTTCGCGCGGTGCGTGTACGACGAGCTCGGCCGTCTCACGCACCTCTTCGTGCGGGAAGGAGCGAGCCCGGAACGGCTCACCGAGCGGATCGTCTACGGCGAGGCGCTGCCCGACGCCGCCGCCGGAAACCTCAGAGCGAGGCCCTACCGCCGCTACGACGCCGCCGGAGCCGTGACGACCGAGGCGCACGACTTCAAAGGCAACGTCCTGCGGGCGAGCAGGCGGCTCGCAGCCAATCCGCACGGTGCCTCCGACTGGTCCGCGATCGCGGTGCCGACCACGCTCGCCGCGATCGAGGCTGCGGCCGAACCACTGCTCGAGAGCGAGACCTTCATGACGACCACGGAGTACGACGCGTTCAACCGCCCCGTCTCGGTGGTCACCCCGGACGGCAGCGAGACGCGCCCCGGCTACAACTCAGCCGGGCTCGCCCAGAACGTCGAGGTGCGCCTCAGGGGCGCCGATCATGCGACCACCTTCGTCTCCGGGATCTCGTACAACGCGCGCGGCCAGCGCGAGGGCGCCCTGCTCGGTAACGGCGTCCCGGTCGACTACGAGTACGACCCGCTCAGCTTCCGCGTCGCGCGGCTGCGCGCGGGCGGAGGCGCAATCCAGGACCTCGCATACACCTACGACCCGGTCGGGAACGTGGTCGAGGTCGCGGACGGCGCGCAACAATCCACGCTTTTCGCAGGCGCGATCGCCGATCCGAACCTGCGGTTCGAGTACGACCCGCTCTACCGTCTCAGCGCCGCCGAAGGGCGCGAGCAGGTGGGCGACGCCCAACCCACTGCCGCCGACGTGACGCAGCAGGAGCTCCCGCATCCCGCCGCGCCTCCTGCGGCTCGTCGCTACCGACAGACCTACGGCTACGACAAGGGCGGGAACATCCTCGCGATGGGCCACGCCCCCACGGGCGCCACGGGCTGGACGCGCCGGTACGCGTACGCCGCCGGCAGCAACAGGCTCGAGAGCACGAGCGTGCCGGGCGACCCCGACACGCCGCCTTTCTCGGCCCACTACACCTACGACGAGCGCGGCAACGTCACTTCGATGCCGCATCTCGCCACGATGCGTTGGGACGAGAAGGACAGGCTCGTCGAGGCCGACCTCGGCGGCGGCGGCACGGTCCACTACGTCTACGATTCGGCCGGTCAGCGGGTGCGGAAAGTGGTCGAGCGCCTCGGCTCGCTCGTCGAGGAAACGATCTACCTCGGCGGCTACGAGCGGTTCCGGCGCCGGACTGCCGCTGGCCTCGTCAACGAGCGGCACACCCTCGAGGTCTCCGACGGTGGCCGCCGAGTGGCGCTGGTGGAGACGGTCACCGTCGAGGGCGGCGCGGAGGTGGCGCTCCCGCCGCCCGCGATCCGCTACCAGCTCCAGAACCGGATCGGGTCAGCCTCGGTGGAGCTCGACGAGGTCGGCTCGGTGCTCACCTACGAGGAGTACCACCCGTACGGCGGCACGAGCTACGCGGCGACTCGAGCCGGTCCCCGGGCGGCCAAGCGCTACCGCTTCGGCGGGCACGAGCGGGACGCCGAGACAGGCCTGTACTACTGCTACGCCCGCTACTACGCACCGTGGCTCGGGCGCTGGGTGAGCGCCGACCCGACGGGACTCGCCGACGGGACGAACCTCTACGCGTTCGCGCGTAACAACCCGGCGACCTATTCCGATCCAACCGGAACCGAGGCGCGGCACGATGAGTTGCCGAACCAAGTACTGGACTTGCTGAGCGGTTTCGGCGTCCGCACCGATCGCGGCGACGGCGGCGGCCACTCGTTCTGGGATCGGATCGGCGACGCCCTGAGCTCGCTCTGGAATGCGGTCACGAGCGCCGTCAGCGCCGCCTGGAACTGGCTCGCGGGCGCGGCGACGACCGCTTGGGAATGGATCAAGGGCGCCGCGAGCACCGCCTGGACGTGGGTGAAGGGTGCCGCGAGCACGGCGTGGAACTGGATAAAGGGGGCCGCGACCGCTGTCGGGCGCTGGGTGGCGGGGGCGGCCGTTACGGCGTGGGAGTGGACGAAGCACGCGGTGACCGCCGCCTGGAACTGGGTGCGCGGCGCCGCCGCCACCGCTTGGAACTGGATCAAGGGCGCGGCCCGCTCGGTGTGGGAGTTCACGAAGGCCGCGGCGGCGTGGACCTGGAACTGGGTCCTCGCGCCGGCAATCCGAACGGCGACGAACGTGCTCGCCGGCGCGGCGCTCGGCTTCTGGATCGCCGGCCCGGTCGGAGCTGTCATCGGCGGCATCGCCGGCCTCGTCACCGGGGCCGTCCACGCGTGGTCGATGGCGTACGCCGGAAGCTACGACTGGAGCGAGCCGGCCAGCTGGGCCATGTTCTTGATCGACAACACGTGGAGCCTGCCGAACTCGGTCGTGGGCTCGCTCTTCTCCACGCTGAACGTCTGGAACGAGATCGACACGAGCCCGAGCCGGCAGGGCCGCGGCCAGCTCTATTACAAGACCCAGTGGTTCTCGCCGTTTGACACGACCTTCGGCAACGTCACCGTCGGTCTCGTCGTCCCGCGCCACGAGGCGACCCACGGGCTCCAGGGGCGGATCTTTGGGCCGCTCTTCTACCCGCTGGTCGTATCGCACTACGCCGTGAACATCTTCCTGCCGGTGTGGGCGATCTACCACGACCACAAGGGGCACCCGATTCACAACGTTAAGGACTACTTCGAGCGCGGCGTCTACGGCCACCACTGGATCGAGGAGTGGGCCTACCAGGTCGAAGGGAGCCGGCGATAGGCGCGCTGCACACAGGGGGAGGACGCAATGGCTGACGGAAGGCTTGCCCGCGGCATGCGGGGACCGGAGGTCGCGGACCTCCAGGCGAAGCTCGAGCGGCTCGGCTTTCCCACCGGGCAAGAGCGCGGGCATTTCAGCGACGCAACCGAGGCCGCCGTGCGCGCCGTACAGGAGCGGCACGGGCTGCCCGTCACGGGGACCGTGGACGAGCGGACCGCCAGGCTCGTCGACGTCCTGGCGACGAACCCGCCGGACGGGCAGGGGAGCACCGACGGGGAGGCGGCCGCAGAGTCCGCGACCGTTTCCGGCACGGTCGCCTTCGGGAGCGGCGAGCGGTTCGCGAACGCCCGCGTCCGGGCGCTCGACCAGGAGCTGCGGAACGAGGTCGCCCTCGGGGAAGGGACGGCGGACGAGCAGGGGCGCTACAGCATCTCGTACGACCCGAGTGCCGCGAAGGCCGCCGGGAAGCAGCGCCCCGACCTCGTCGTCCAGGTGCTGAGCGCCGCGGGCCTTCCGCTCGCCTCCTCGGAGGTGCGCTTCGACGCGCCGGCCGATGTCGTCCTCGACGTGACGGTGCCGCCCTCGGCGGGGATCGAGCCTTCCGAGTTCGAGCGGGTCGGCCGAGCCGTCGACACCGCGCTCCAGGGGCTCCACCCGAAGGACGTGACGTCAGCCGACGTCGCCTACCTCGCAGGCCGGACAGGCGAGCAGCCCAACCTGATCGCGGCCTACGCGGCCGCCGCGAAGCTCGCGGACGCGACGGGGTCGAAGCCGGAGCCCTTCTACGGCTTGCTGAGAAGCGACCTACCGAACTCGCTCCCGCTGCTCGTGGCGCCGGACGCGGACCTGCACCGCGACGCGATCGAGACCGCGGTGGCCCAGAACCTGGTCCCCGCCGGCACCGCCGACGCCAGCGCCGACCTCCGGAGCGCGACGATCGAGAAGCTCGTCGACTCGGGCGACGCCGCGCGCGCGCCGGTACTCGGCCGCGTGCTCGGCGAGGTCATCGCGTCGCGCGACCAGCGACAGTCCTTCGTCGAGCAATACCTCGACTTTCAGGGCCCGCCGGACCGCTTCTGGGATCAGGTCAAGACCTCGGGGCGCCTCGACGAAGCCTCCGCGGGCACGGTCCAGTTCGCACTGCAGGCGACCCTCCTCGCGGACGGGCACGTGCCGCTCGTGCAGGAGCTCGTGCAGCGGCGCCAGCGTGGCGAGTTCGCGACGATGCAGGACCTCGCGAGGCTCGACGCGGAGGACTGGCTCGAGCGGATCGGCCAGCCGGCGGACGGCGATCGCCTCGGCGCGGCCGGACGGTCGCCGAAGGAGCTCGCGCAATCGATGGAGCGGATGCTGGAGGACGCGTTCCCCACCGCGGCCCTCGCGGGCAAGGCAAGGAAGCGCGAGGACAGCCCGCTTCACGACGGGCCGTTGCTCGAGTTCCTCGACGCGAACTCCTCCTTCGATCTCCTCGCACCGAAGCTCGACGAGCGGCTACAGGGCGAAGCGGTCCTGCCGGAGGGCGTCGACCTCGACCGGCTTCGAGGGCGCCTCGGCGACGTGCAGCGTCTCTACAAGCTCGAGCCGAGGTTCGCGACGGCCGACGCGCTCCTGCGGGAGAACCTCACCTCGGCCAGCGCGATGGCGCGGCTCGGCAAGGGCGCGTTCGTCGAGACCTTCGCGGAGCGGCTCGGGCGCGGCGAGAGCTCGAGGATCTACGACGCCGCCGACCAGCGGTCGTCGCTGGCCCTCGCTGTCTACGCCCGGTTCGGCGCGAGCCTCAACTCGGTACTGCCATGGGCGACGCCGAAGCCGCAGCGCGCCGACGGCGTCCCGAATTGGGAGACGCTCTTCGGCTCGCTCGACCTCTGCGAGTGCGACCATTGCCGCTCGATCTTCAGCCCCGCTGGGTATCTCGTCGACTGCCTCGCGTACCTCGACCGCTGCAAGAACCCGAAGAGCACGAGCACGGCGCTCTCCGAGTTGCTGAAGCGCCGGCCGGACATAGCCGATCTCCAGCTCTCCTGCGAGAACACGAACACGCCGGTCCCCTACATCGACCTCGTGAACGAGCTGCTCGAGCGCGCGATCCTCGAGGGATCGACGCCGCCGCGGGCGAGCGAGCCGCAGACGCAGACCCTGGGTACGGCCGCCGAGCTGGCCGCTTACCCGCAGCATCTCGACACGCGCGTCTACTCCGACGACCTGGCGAGCGCCGTCCACCCGTGGATCCTGCCGTTCGACCTCTGGGTCGAGGAGGCGCGCGCGTACCTTGGGAACATGGACGTGCGCCGAAGCCGCATCATGGAAGCATGCTTCTCGGGCAGCCGGGCCGAGGCGCTTCGCGACGAGGCGGTCGCCGGCGAGTCCCTCGGCTTCTCCCCGGCGGAGCGGCGAATCGTCACGGGCCAGGCGCTCACGCCGGCCCACACGGCGTCCGAGTTCTGGGGGTTCGCTCCGGGGACCGGAGACTGGGTGGCGCAACTTCGCGCGGTTCCGGCGCTCCTCGAGCGCGCCGGCCTCACCTACCTCGAGCTCCGTGAGGTGCTCGGTACGCGATTCGTCGACCCGAGCGGGGCGCTCGAGGTCGTCTCCGGCGAGGCCAGCTGCGACACAGCGGAGATGACCGTCCCCGCGCTCGACGCGCCGGCGCTCGACCGACTCCACCGCTTCCTCCGCCTCCAGCGCCGCCTCGGGTGGACCGTTCAAGACACCGACCGCGTGCTCGCAGCGCTGCGGCCGGCCGGCCCACCCGACATCACCCCCGCCGTCCTCGTCCAGATCTCCCACGTGCAGCGACTGCGCGACCGCTCCCACGCGTCGCCCCCCGAGATCGCGCGGTGGTGGACCCCGAAGCTCGACACGCACGTCTACGAACTCGACGGGCTCCCGGTCGAGACCTCGCCGTACGACCGGCTCTTTTTGAGCAAGAGCGTGACCCCGGATCCCGCGGCGTCACCCTTCCGCCTAGCGGAGCCCGCGAGGAACGAGCTCGCCGACACCTCCCACCAGGTGGCCGACCAGCTGGCGGCCGTTCTCGGCGCGCTGCGCGTGGACGCGGAGTCGCTCGAGCTGATCGCCGCAACCTTCCCGGTGATTTCGCCAGACCCACCGCACACCTCGGCCACACTCGACCTCGACCTGGAGACACTGACCGCGCTCGAGCGAACGCCCTCGCTCGCGCGCGCTCTCAAGCTCTCCCTCCGCGACCTCCTCGGCCTCGTCGCCCTGACAGGAATCGACGCGTTCGACTCGTCGCACACCGAGAACGCGGTCCTACTGGCCGAGGAGGCCGATCGGGTCAAGGCCAGCGGCTTCTCCGTCGCCGACCTTGAGTTCGTGCTCCTACACCGCGAGCGACCGGCCTCGAGCGGAGCGTCTGACAAACAGATCGCCGTCGTGTTCGAGGAGCTCCGCAAAGGGCTGCGGAAGATCCGCGACGACAACATCGTCGTCTCCGACCCGACGGGCGAAACGACTGGCAAAAAGCTCGCGCTCGTGATCGGCGGGCCCGCCGCCGACCGCGCGATCGCGATCCTGAACGGGTCGGCGTCCTTCACCGCACCGCTGGACGCGCTTCCTGCCGCCGTCGTCTTCGAGCCGCCGCTCGCCGAGAATGCGCACTACGACCCAGCGACGAAGGAGCTGCAGTTCCTCGGCCCGATGACGGACGCCGAGCGGGACGCCCTGCTCGCGCTCTCGCCGCATGCGGCGTACCAGGCGGCGGTGCAGTCGCTCCACGAGCAGCCGCGCAGCTTCTTCCGCGACCAGCTCACCTTCGCATCGTCGCTCGCGGCGCTGCCCGACGGCGTCGTCATCCCGCCCGCTCTCGCGGCGAAGGCCTCCTTCGACGCGACCGCCCACGAGCTCCGCTTCGAAGGTGCGATGAGTGACGCGGATCGCGCAGCCCTCCTCGCGCTCTCGCCACAGCGCGACTTCCAGCTCGCCGTGACCGAGCTCTCCCAGCTCGCGTTCCTCGACCCGTCCGAGGTCGCGACGGAGCTCCTCGACACCGACGCGAAGAAGCCGCCAGAGAAGATCGCCTGGCTGCTCGAGCGGCTCGTGCCGCACGTGCGCGACCTCCTGAGCCGCGGCCTCGTGAAGGAGCGCGTCGCGGCGGCGCTCGGGCTCCCGGGGGCAGTCGTCGACGAGCTTCTTCTCCGCTGGATCCACGCCGGCACCGAGCCTGCAATCACCTCGCTCCTCGCGCTCGTTTCGCTCGAGTCCCCCCCGACGAGGGATACGGCCGGCCCGCAGTTCGACGCCATGGTGCGGCTGCTCGAGACGGCCCGCGTCATCCTCCGCTTCAAGCTCTCGCCCGAGGAGATCGCCTTCGCCTTCGACGTCGGCGCGCAGCGCGGCTGGCTTGCCTTCGACGAGCTTCCGACCTCTTCGGCTCAACCGGACCCGGCCCGTTACCGCGCCTGGGCACGAATGGCCGACTACGTCGCGCTCCGCGCCGCTTACCCGCTCCACGAGCCGTCGCTGCTCGACACGTTCGCGTCGGCGGTCGCTGCGAGCGGTGGCGGCGCGGCCGAGCGCGCCGCGCACCTCTCGGCACTCGCAACGGTCACGGACTGGCCGCTGGCTGACCTCGACTACCTCACCGGCGCGACCGGCTTCAACCTTGCCTATCCGGCCGACTTCCGCGACGAGCAGCCGCTGACCCGGCTCCGGCCCATGATGGCGCTCGTCGCCGCGCTCGGCACCTCGGCCGAGCAGGTACGCGGCTGGACGACAGAGGGTGTGAGCCCGGATCAGGCGGCCGAGATGGTGCATGCCGCGAAGGCGAACTCCGATCCTGAGCAATGGCTCGAGGTGGCGAAGGGCATCCGCGACCCGTTGCGCGAGCAGCAGCGCGACGCCCTCGTCGCGCACCTCGTGGCCCATCCCGAGCTCACCGGCGACGCGACGATCAAGAAGCCAGACGATCTGTACCGGCGCTACTTGGTGGACGTCCAGATGAGCGCGTGCATGCCGACATCCCGCATCGTGCAGGCGCTGGCTGCGATCCAGCTCTTCGTCCAACGCACCCTGATGAACCTCGAGGTCGGCGTCGTCATCACCGCGGACCTCGCACAGCAATGGTCGTGGATGAAGAACTACCGCGTCTGGGAGGCGAATCGGAAGGTCTTCGTCAGCCCGGAGAACTGGATCGAGCCCGAGCTGCGCCAAGACAAGACGCCGTTCTTCAAGGCGCTCGAGGGCGAGTTGCTCCAGGCGGACGTCACCGCGGAGTCTGCGGAGGACGCAATCCGCCACTACCTCGAACAGTTGGACACGGTCGCGAGGCTCGAGCCGTGCGGGATGTATCACCAGCAGGAGGAGACATCCGGCAGCCAGCCCGCGATTGACGTCCTGCATGTGATCGCCCGGACCGCGAGCGAGCCGCACCGGCACTTCTACCGGCAGTTGGTGGACGACGGACGCTGGACCCCGTGGGAGCCGCTCGACGTCGAGATCGACGCCGACCACGTGCTTCCGATCGTCCATAACCGCCGCTTCTACGTGTACTGGCCCCAGATGCTCGAAGGCGCCAGCGAGTCGACGCCGAGCCAGAAGCAGGACCCGCCGCCGCCGGCGACCAAGTTCACGGACGTGAAGCTTGCGTGGACAGAGCGGCGCAAGGGCAAGTGGACGCCGAAGCGCGTCTCCGGCGTGAGCATCAGGCTCGACATGACCAAAGACTGGGCCGGTGCAGTCTCGCTACGCGCCGAGCCCGAGGCGGCAAGCGGCGACCTCCTGATCGGCGGCGCCCTGTATTTCGTGCTCAACTACACGCCGCTTCCGGACACCTTCCGCATCTCGAGCGCGGACGGCTCGATCGGCCTGACCGGCGACGTCCTCGCCACGCCCGACGCGCCGCCGCCCGCGACGATGCCCAGCTTTCAGCGCTTCGTCGAGCGGCAGACGCTCGACGTCGGCTTCGGGGCGGGCGGCGACAAGCTCACCCTTCCCTACCAGCAGTGGCTGCTCAGCGCCTACGCGAACGTAGACACCCTGAACGCGACCCCCGGAACGTACTCACTGCTCACGCCGCACCAGTACCGGCGCTTCGCCTCGCAGGACTCGTTCTTCTTCTGCGACGGGTCGCGCACCTTCTTCGTCCGGCCGGTCAAGCGGCTTGGCTTCCTCCGAGCGCCGAAGGTGTTCGGGCCCGACTCGCCGGTCGTGATCGCTCCCAACTGGCACGACCTCTACTTCGGCACGCTCCAGCAGGATCCGGTCTGGAAGCCACCTCACGGCGGCCCGGGCGACCCGTGGATCGACCCGGTCGAGGTCGTCGCCGAGCCGTCGTTCCCGCTCGGTGCCAGGGACGGTGCGTTCGCGCGCGGCGGGAACCCGGGCGGCCCGATCGGGGCCCGCCCAATCGAGCGCGAGCGGGTCGGGGGGCGCGTTGCCGCCGCGGCAGGCGCGGGGCCGCAGCGCCTTATGCAGGCGGAGTCGGAGCGCCTATCGGTCCTGCCGACGGCGCTCGTCGCGCTCGACCCGCACGGCCCTCAAGCCTCGACCTTCCAGGTCCTCTCGGCAGCCGGGCCTGTGGGAAGCGTCTGGGGCCGCGACCAGTCTCCCATCGCGTTCGAGTCGCAGATCGCAATGACGCGCACGCGCGCAAAGAGGGTCGCGGACCGCTTCGACTCTCTCGTAATCCGCGCGCCCGTCGCGGCCGCCGCAATTGACCTGGACGCTGTCGATCCGATCGAGATCGGCACGGCGATCGGCGGCTACACAAGCCTCTGGTACAGGCAGCACTACAGCTTCTCCGCCTTCTACCACCCGCACGTGCGCTCGTTCATGCGCGAGCTCAGCCGCTCCGGCGTCGACGGGGTCCTCCAGCGCAAGATCCAGGTCGCTCCCGAGACGTTCCTGCTCGGCAGCTACGAGAAGTTCGACTTCGGCAGCCTGTACAAGCCGAACCTCGACGTTGTGGACAAACCCTTGCCCGCGGAGGATGTCGACTTCGGCTACTCCGGCGCGTATGCCCCCTACAACTGGGAGCTCTTCTTCCACGTCCCGCTGCTCGTCGCGCTACGGCTCAGCAAGAACCAGCGCTTCGCCGACGCGCAGAAGTGGTTCCACTACATCTTCGACCCGACCGACGCCTCCGACGACGACGTGCCGCGCCGCTTCTGGCGCACACGGCCGTTCTACGAGAACGCCTCGCCGAAGCCGATCGAAGAGCTCCTGAAGCTCCTCGACTACGACGGCTCGGACCCGGACTCGCAGGCGCTCCGGGCGGACCTCGAGCACCAGGTCGAGGAGTGGCGCGAGCACCCGTTCGACCCGCATCTGCTCGCGGAGCTCAGGCCGGTCGCCTATCAGAAGAACGTCGTGATGAAGTACCTCGACAATCTGATCGCCTGGGGCGACCAGCTGTTCCGGCAGGACACGATGGAGTCGGTTGCGGAGGCGACGCAGCTCTACGTCCTCGCGGCGAGCATCCTTGGCGACCTGCCGCAGGTCGTCCCGCCGCGGGCCGCGACGCCGCTCAAGTCGTTCAACGACCTGAAGGACAGCCTCGACGCCTTCTCGAACGCGGTGGTGGCGCTCGAGAACGAGCTTCCCCCGTCTGAGGGAACGAGCAAGCAGGTGACGCGCAACGACGCTCCCGCCCCGGCGGCCGCGCTCGGCCCGACGCTGTACTTCTGCATTCCCCGGAACGGCAAGCTGCTCGCCTACTGGGACGCGGTCGGCGATCGGCTCTTCAAGATCCGCCACTGCATGAACATCGAGGGGGTCGTGCGCGAGCTGAGCCTGTTCGCGCCGCCGATCGATCCCGGGCTACTCGTGCGAGCTGCGGCGGCGGGCCTCAGCATCGACGCAGCGCTGAGCGCGATCTCGGCGTCGGCGCTGCCGGCGTACCGGTTCGCGGTCATCGTCCAGCGGGCGCACGAGCTGTGCAACGAGTTGAAGGCGCTGGGCGCGCAGCTCCTGAGCGCGCTCGAGAAGCGGGACGCCGAGGCGATGGCGGCGATCCGCTCCAGCGCGGAGATCGAACTGCTCTCAGCAGCGCGCGGCGTACGCAAGCTGCAGATCGACGAGGCGAAGGCCGCGAACGACGCGCTTGTGAAGAGCAAGGAGATGGCGAGCGCCCGCGAGACCTACTACGGAGGCCGTCCGTACACCAACCCGCGCGAGGACGAGAACGTAGCCTCACTGAAGACGGCCCACACCCTCCAGCTGATCGCCCAAGGCATGGACGTCCTGGCGGCTGGACTGTCAGTGATCCCGCTCTTCGACATCGGCGTCTCCGGCGCCTTCTCGAGTCCGGTCGCGAAGGTGAAGATCGGCGGCCGCGACTTCGCGAACGCGGTGGGGTTCGCGAAGCAGGCGCTCGCGATGGGAGCGTCGATCGCGACCTTCCAGGCAACGATGGCGCAGATCACGGGCGGGTTCGACCGGCGCCAAGACGACTGGAAGTTCCAGGCGGAGCAGGCGAAGAAGGAGGAGGCGCTGATCGACAAGCAGATCCTGGGCTCCGAGATCCGGCAGCAGCTCGCCGAGCACGAGCTCGCGGACCTCGAGCTGCAGATCGAGCAGTCGAAGACGGCGGCCGTCTTCCTGCACGACAAGTTCACGAACCAAGAGCTCTACGAATGGATGACGACCCAGATCGCACAGATCTTCTTCCAGGGTTACCAGCTCGCCTACGACACGGCGAAGCTCGCCGAGCGGGCGATGCAGTATGAGCTCGGCGACACGACCGCGACGTTCGTCGAGTTCGGCTACTGGGACTCTTTGCGCAAAGGCCTGCTGAGCGGCGAGCGCCTCTCGTACGACCTCCAGCGGATGGAGCGCTCCTACCTCGACGCGCACAAGCGCGAATACGAGATCACCAAGCACGTCTCGCTGGCGCTCGCCGACCCGGCGGCGCTCCTGCGGCTGAAGACGACGGGCGACTGCTTCGTCGACCTGCCGGAGGCGCTCTTCGACCTCGACTACCCGGGCCACTACATGCGGCGGCTCAAGACCGTGAGCATCACGATCCCGGCCGTCACCGGCCCCTACACGGGCGTGAACTGCACGCTCACGCTCCTACGGAATTCGATCCGGCGCAGCAGCAGCCCGGGGAGCGGCTACGAGCGGACGGGCAGCGAGGACAATCGCTTCCGCGACGAGGTCGCGGCGATCCAGTCGATCGTCACGAGCTCCGCGCAAAACGACACCGGGCTCTTCGAGACGAACCTGCGCGACGAGCGGTACCTGCCGTTCGAGGGTGCGGGCGCGATCAGCCGCTGGCGCATTCAACTTCCGCCCGACTTCAACCACTTCGACTTCGACACGATCAGTGACGCCGTCCTGCACCTGCGGTACACGGCGCGCGGGGGAGGCGGGACGTTGAAGGCCGCTGCGGCCGCATCCGTGCTCGCGGGTGCCGCCCGGATTGGGGCGAGGCTGCTCTCGGCGACCTCCGACTTCGGTGATGCCTGGTTCGGCTTCTCGACGCCGGCCGGCGGCGAGGCGACGACGCGGACGCTCCAGCTCGACCTGCGTCCTGTGCACTTCCCCTTCCAGGCACGCGGCAAGACGATCAAGGTCACAGGTGTCGACCTGCTCCTCGAGCTCGAGGAGGGAGCAGACTTCCCGTCTCCCATGCCGGTAACGATCACGCCCGGCGGCGAGGGAGCAGACGCGCTGGCGCCCGTGACGATGAAGAAGAACACGCTGCTCGGAAACGTGCCGTACGCGACGGTCAGCTTCGCCGACGGCGAGGAGAAGGAGCTAGGCCAATGGTCATTCGCGGTGCCAGATGCTCAGTACGCAGCCCTCGAGGCGAAGGATCTGCTCGTCCTCGTCCACTATGCGACCTTCGACAGCTGAGGTCCCTGAGCGTCATGGGTCGGGACTGACTCTGGTTCTCGCGGCCCCGCGCGAGGCCCTGGGCGCGGGGCTCCAAAACCTTGAAGGGTTTCAAAATGCCCGTTCGGTTCGCAGGGAGGCCCGTTAGCGACCTTCTTTACGGTTCACGCGCGCGCGCGGATACCAGATGGTGCCGGGGTTTGCAAATGCTTGGGTGACGGTTTCAGGGCCCTGGGCCCTAGTCTGCAGCGACCGGTGCTGGGCTCTGGGAGCATCGTCGGATGTTCCTTTCTTTCGCTTATCTTGCTTTCTCGGCGGTCCTGAAGCTGCTGCTCCGACGGCGACGCAGCGACTTCGCCAAAGACGTTGAGCTTCTGGTGTTGCGGCATCAGCTGCTCGTGCTCAGCCGTCAACAGACGCGTGTGGGGTAAAGAAACTCGGTTCGGGCGTGCAGCTCGGGCCGTGGTCGATCGGTTGCGCCGACGTCGCGGGGCTGAAGATCCTCGCAGCCTCCCGAGGGGGATTCGATGCGTGGTTGGCGGCGAATGTGGGCCGGGACGGGATGGCTGTGACGTCGCGCCTGAGCACTTGGCTGTGGGACGAGCGCGGCCTGCTCCCTGGGGTCCGTCGCGAGCATGCGATCGATGCGACGGCGGCAGCCGCAACCGCCCTCGGGTCGCGGGGAGACCGTTCGGCCGCGGTGGCGCCGAACGGCTCCACAGGGGATGACATGCTGAAGGTGGCTCGACGGCATCCGCCGCGTAGAGGTGGTCGCCTGCTTGCGCCTGGCGGTCGGGCCCAACCTGGGGCGACCCGCTCGGCTCGGACGCGTCGTCCCCGAGGCCGTCGTCCGCCGCGGAGCTCGGACTGCCGCCGAGCATGCTGTGCGCTTGTGCGCGCAGGAACTCCGACCAGCTGGGGCCGATCCGTCGTGGCGCCGGCCCGAGCCCCGAGCTGCGCAACACGGTCGCGATCGTGGTGGCCGAGACGCTGATCCCGAGCTTCAGCAGTTCGCCCTGGATACGCACGTAGCCCCAGCGAGGGTTCTCCCACGCCAGCCGCCTAATCAGGCCGCGCGTCTCGGCCGCAAGCGGCGGACGGCCGGGCCTGCGACGGCGGCGTCGCCGACCTCCCTCATGCAGTGCCCGGTGCCAGCGGCGGAGCGTCTGCGGGCTGACCGCAAAGCAGGACCATCGCTCGGGCGGGAGCAGCCGGCTGACCGCAGCGAGCAAGGCCTGGTCGGCGGTCGTGTACTGCGGCCGCTTCCCTCCGCGCCCGAGGATCGCCAGCTGGTGGCGCAGCACGACGATCTCAAGCTCCCGCTCACCGCCGCCGCGGGCGAGCACGCCGATGAGGCAGCACAGGAGCCGGTACAGCAAAGACATCAGCAAGACGCCCAGTCTGAACCGGCCCGGCCGTGATCACCAACACGGCCGTCCCGGCCGGAATCGAATTTCTTTACCCCACA
>Ga0137368_10000649_pt1 | contig 34414 bp, 19 predicted proteins | sample SagtaG_13_FD_104917 | JGI IMG/M metagenome (GOLD analysis project Ga0137368, IMG submission 104917) | Vadose zone soil microbial communities from Sagehorn Ranch, Mendocino, California, USA - Sage1_L_100_16 metaG | ecosystem: Environmental > Terrestrial > Soil > Vadose zone | place: USA...
GGAGGCCGCCCATTGATTCTCGAATGCGCCTCCTGCCGAGACTGCACGCTGGAAGCGATGCGTACCCAGGTTTTCGCCAATCAATGTATTGATTGCACAGTGGTTTTATTTGCACACGCTTCAAATAATTTGAAAGACGGATTATAGGGTTTCTCGCGCAATGGCCTCAATCACCGTCAGAGTCAATGAGTCCGATGATGTCGGCGGAAAGAATGGAGGACGTAACAGCCTGCTCATTCACGCTCGGCCCTTGTTTCTTTCTTTCAAAATACTTGTCCATATTCAGTTTCCCCTTTGTGTCTCTTCGTGAATCACATCATAACTATCGCCTGTCCCGGAAATTGAATTTAAAGCCTGATGTTACTGATATTCGTAGTAATGCATGCGCTAGAAGATGCGTCTGCTCCAGACGCGTTCGGCGCATTTGCGTTCGCGTCAGCGTTCACCCTAGTTAGATCGAGCTTCATCAATTCAAGGACCGATTGTAGGAAGCCTTGAGTTTGCCGTCCGGCTAATCGAAACTGTGGTGAAATAATTTCGACTCTGCCCGTACTTTGCTATTGAACAAAAAAAAGAAAGTTTCTCGATCGTGATGGCGAAATGAGCGGCCGAATGGCGGGTTGTGCCCCACGAGAGCCCGGTGGTGTCGGAACGTAATGGCGATCTGATTCACACCGGGCTTCGCAAGGACTGGCCTCGGATAAAAAAAGCGCGGCGGCTCGGCGCATAAACACTTGCTGCTTGGAGGTCCCCTGGATGAGATGCGAAACAGTAACTGATATTCCCAGTTGGTACGCAATTCACACACATCCGAAGCAGGAAATTCGCGCCGAGGGGAATTTACAGGCCCTGGGTGTGGAAACATTTTTACCTAGGGTAAGGGATTGCCGCTTCAATGAGTTCACAAGCGAACCGTCTTATTTCATTAAACCCTTGTTTCCCGGGTATCTCTTCGCCAGTTTCGCGCCGAACAGTTTGCTTCATAAGGTTCGTTTCACCAGGGGTGTACATAGCGTCGTGTGTATAGGTAGTGATCCTGCGCCGGTTGATGACAGGGTGATTGAAATCATTGCCGCCCAAATTGATGTGACAGGTTTTGTAAAAATCGGCGCTGATCTCGAACCTGGCGCCAGAGTGTTGATTCAAGCAGGTCCGTTCAAAGGGCTCACGGGAATTTTTGAGCGAGAGGCAAGCGCCGCCGACCGAATCAAAATACTGCTGGACTGTATAAGTTTTGAAGCTCGCGTGGAAGTCGATAAGAATTACGTCAAATGTTTCCTCGCGGGATTGAGCAATTGAGCGGCCGCGGGAGGCGGCGCTGCGGCTGTTGTTTAGCGGCAAAGCGAAACTGGCCGTGAAGATTTTGTGAGTGACGCCAGGGAGAAATGGCCGGCGCAACATGCGGCAGCCTGTTCGTAGTTGACGAAAGACGCCTCGGTAATGAAAACCGCCGCCGATTGCAGAGTAATAGCCCAGGGGGATTTCCGGCAGGAACGAGCGAGGCCGCGATGATCATCGAGATGGCGACAAGCAAGGAAGACATGTTGTCGATGAGTCGAATTCGTCGACAGGTTTTCGAATATGAAATGGGATTGACGCTCCCGGCGCTGAGTGTGCCGGAAGGCCTGGATGCCGCGCATGTGATTGCGCGCGCCGAATTAACGGGCGAGCCGGTTGCGGCGCTCACGGTTGTGGACACGACGAACGAAGTTGACCTCTGTGAGCAGTATGGCCTATGTCTCGATCCCGACGCCCGGACCGCCCGCTACACGCAGCTTGCGGTATCTAAGCCTTATCGCGGGATGAATCTACCCTTGATGTTAATCCTGAAAGCGCATTACCATTTCGTAGCGCCAGGCAAGTTCACGCACACCTGGCTGTTATTCGACGCGGAACGCGCCGCGAATTCCTCGTTATGCGCGCGCCTCGGCTTTTCAGTGAGCGAGCGTGTTTTCCATTCTCAATTCGGCATTACCCGCATTCTAGTGAGAGACGAACGGTCGGCCTTTTGTGAACAGGCTATTTGGCAAACGCAACAATATCTTGTGGCGGTCGCGCAGAAAAACGGCCACAGTTCACATTATGACTACTATCCATTAAACCATGACCATCTCAATCTTGACGCCGGCGGGGGGCGCTAAAGATGAAACGGATGATTGAGCCGCATACCCCAGACAACATCGACAAAATCCACCCGAACCTGAAGGCGCCTGAGCTCATAGCGTAGACAGGCGCAGTGAATTCACAGCAAGCGGGCGCGATTCCACGCGCTCCTCAACCATCAAACTAGGTTACGATCATGAAAAAAGCGCTCTTTGCTGTTTCCAGCGCGCTAACCATCCTGGCCGCGACTTTCTTCGTGGCCTCGTCTGATAGCGCTGACGGCATCACTAAGTCGAAGGCAGCCGTCACTTTCAACAAAGATGTGGCGCCGATCTTCTTCAAGAACTGCGTCGAGTGTCACCGTCCGGGCGAGGCCGCGCCGATGTCGCTCTTGAGTTACAAAGACGCTCGTCCCTGGGCCCGCAGCATCCGCGAAAAAGTCCTCAGCCGCGAGATGCCGCCCTGGCATGCCGATCCGCGCGTCGGCCAATTCTCAAACGATCCCCGCCTGACCCAGGCCGAGATTGACGCCATCACGACCTGGGTGGACGGCGGCGCCAAAGAGGGCGAGCCGCGCGACCTGCCGCCCGCGCCGAAGTTCGTCGAAGGATGGGGCATCGGCCAGCCGGACCTGATCCTGAAGATGCCTGAAGAGTTCACCCTCGAAGCCAATGGGCCGGACGAATATCGGAACTTCGAGATTGATCCCGGCTTCACCGAAGACACATACGTGCAGACGGCTGAAGCGCGCCCCGGCAATCGCCGTATCGTCCACCACGTCATCGCCATCATTCTGCCGCCGCCAGATGGCGCCCAACCGCGGAAAGAGCTGACAAAAGAGGAGATCGAAAAGATGAGCGCCGAACGGGATCCGATCCTTTACAAAGAGGGGTTCTTGCGGCGGCTGAGGCCGGACGTGCCGGTCTACGACGACGGCTGCCAACTTCCGAACGGCGGCGGCGGCAACCAGCTCGATGGCGGCGGTCAGTTCAAATTCGGAATGTGGCTCACCGCATTTGTCCCGGGCGCGAAGCCCGCGATCTGGGAGCCGGGCACGGTCAAGAAAATTCCAGCCGGCTCGAAGATCCTCTTGCAGGTCCACTACTCGAAGACGGCGGGCCAGGTCGAGAAGGATCGCTCAATGATCGGCCTGGTCTTCGCCAAGCAGCCGCCTCGGAAGGAGTTGATCACGCGCATGATTTCCAACAATTACTTCCTGATTCCGGCAGGCGCGGAGAACCACCGGGTGACGGCTTGCTGGACGGCGCCGCAGGACATCCATCTCATCGGCGCGGCGCCGCATATGCACAACCGCGGCAAGGCGATGCAGATCAAGGTCTTCTATCCCGACGGCCGCTCGGAGGTGTTGCTCAACGTGCCCAGGTACGAATTCTCGTGGCAGACCTTCTACAACTTCAAGCAACCCACCGCGATTCCGAAGGGGGCCAGATTCATGGTGACTGGATACTTCGACAACTCAGGCCGTAACAAAAACAACCTCGATCCGGAGCAGGAGGTGCGCTTCGGCGAGCCGACCTACGATGAAATGATGATTGGCTGGATCGAGTACACGGTGGATGGCCAGTCGCTCAAACCGGCCGCCGCGCACGGCGTGAGAGGCGTAACGCAAAAGTAGCTAACCACGACAGGTAGCAATGGATAACATCCCAATTGAATACCGCGACAGAATGCTGGCGGAGCAGACGGCGATGATGGAGGCGTTACAGTTCATCGCGCAGCTCCTTATCTGTTTTGCCCTTCTGGTCGCCTTAGTGATCCTGATTGTCAATATAAGCGGCATCATCTGGGTCCGCATCAGTGAGAAGCGCCCGTCCGAACACTGCCGGCCGTAGCCGCCGGAGACGGCCACGTCCGCAGCCGCCGGAGACGGCCACATATGACCCTTTTGCCATGTGAAATGAGGATTGGTCTTGATGAGCGATGCTAAAGTCAAGATTAAGGGGTTTCTATCGACCTTCTTTCCGACCGCCGCATTGAAAGAGGATGATGACATTTTCGCTCTCGGTTTCGTCAATTCTCTCTTCGCCTTGCTACTCATCTGAGCCGCGCCTATGTAACGTCTTGCGAACGATTGCCGAGAGTTTGTTATGACCGATGTTATGACCAGGATGGAATTGCTCGATCTCATCGCGCGGCATGCGCGGGAGGTGCTGCCCGGACTCGACGGGCGTCAGATCGTCTCGTCCGATCGGCTGGTCGATCTAGGCGCCAATTCGGTGGATCGCGCCGAAATCGCGATGCTCGTGCAGGAGTCGCTTGGCTTGTTGGTTTCGCGCGTCGAGTTGTTCGGACCCAAGAACATCGGCGAGTTGGCCGATTTGTTTCTGGAGAAACTTAATGCCGCCTGAATTGGTCGTCACCGGAATGGGCGTCATTTCGGCCATCGGGCAAGGCAAGGCTGCGTTTGCGGCCGCCTTGCTCGACGGTAAGGCCGCCTTTGACGTGATGCGGCGGCCGGGCCGCCAACGAGAGTCCGCCTATATCGGCGCGGAAATTCGCGAAATGGCGTTTCCTCCGGGCGTCGCCAGTCAGACGCTACGCGCGGCTTCGCTGTCCTCGCAGGCCGCCCTGGTCGTGTTGCAGGAAGCGTGGGTCGAGGCGCGCTTGTTTGACGTTGATCCTCGCCGCATCGGCCTGGTTGTCGGCGGCTCGAATGTTCAGCAGCGCGAGTTGTCGCAGGTTCACGAAAGCTATCGCGACCGTTCGGCGTTCCTGCGGCCGACCTACGCGTTGTCATTCATGGATTCGGATCTGAGTGGCTTTTGCACGGCGCAGTTCGGGATTCGCGGCCTGGCCTACACGGTGGGGGGCGCGTCGGCGAGCGGTCAATTGGCGATTATTCAAGCGGCGCAGGCGGCGCTCGCCGGTCAAGTCGATGTGTGCGTCGCGTTGGGCGCGTTGATGGATTTATCGTACTGGGAATGCCAGAGCCTGCGCGCGCTCGGCGCGATGGGGTCGGATCGCTATGCCGACGAGCCCGCGCTCGCTTGCCGTCCCTTCGACCGCGATCACGACGGATTCATATTCGGCGAATCCTGCGGCGCAGTGGTCATCGAGTCGTTGGAATCGAGCGAGCGCCGAGGCGTAAAGCCTTACGCCATTTTGAGCGGTTGTGGATTCACGATGGACGGCAATCGCAATCCTGAGCCGTCGTTGGAGGGAGAAATGCTGGCTATTCAGAGCGCGCTCCGCGCGTCCGGATTGCCGCCAGCGCGAATCGACTATGTCAATCCGCACGGCACGGGTTCTATCGTGGGCGACGAAACGGAATTGAGGGCGTTACGCGCATGCGGGTTGGCGGACGCCTGTCTGAACGCGACCAAGTCCCTGACTGGTCATGGCCTGAGCGCCGCAGGCGCGGTTGAAGTGATTGCGACCCTACTGCAGATGCGGGCCGGACAATTGCATCCGACTCGCAATATGGAGCGCCCCATCGACCCGACACTCAATTGGGTAAGAAACAAATCGATCGATCATCAGATCGAGAATGCGCTGACTTTGAGCATGGGCTTCGGCGGAATCAATACGGCGCTATGCTGGAGGCGTGCATAACTGCGCAAAGCGAATCGCCGATTCGTTATCGCGAGCGGAGAAGTTCGCAACGAAAATTCACAGCGGAGGAAGAAACGAGATGACCAGGCAAATGGGAAAGCGCGCGATTGTCATCGGCGCCGGGATAGGAGGATTGCTATTCGCGCGCGCGCTGGCGGATTACTTCGAAGATGTGACGGTGTTGGAGCGGGATTCGCTGCCTGACAACGATGAACCCCGCGACGGGGTTCCACAAGGGCGACATTTCCACGGGCTGCTGGCCGGAGGCTGCCGCGTGATGAATGCATTGCTTCCTGGCCTGGTGGATGATTTCAAGGCTGCTGGCGCCGTCAAGCTGGTGACTGGCCTGTCAACTCGCATTGAGATGCCGGGTTACGACCCGTTTCCACAACGCGATGCCGGTTTCTGCTCCTATGGATTGTCGCGTCCTTTGATGGAACTGTGCATGCGCCGCCGTGTTCAGGCCATTGCGAACATCTCGTGGGAGCAGAACAGCGCTGTCGAGCGGCTGCGACACGATGCCGGTGTGGTGACCGGCGTGGCGTTGCGCGATGGCCGCTGGCTGCCTGCAGACTTTGTTATTGACGCCTCCGGGCGCGGCGCCCCTACGCTCAGGGCGTTCGACGAAATGGGTTACGCGCGGCCCCGCGAGACCACCATCGGCGTCGACTTACACTATGTAACAGCATTATTCGAGATTCCCGAAAATGCCGCGCACGACTGGAAAGTGCTGGTGACGCACCCAGAGTCGCCGCCGGGAAGCGTCAAAGGCGCACTGATGTCGACCATCGAGGGTAACCGCTGGATTTGCGGCCTCGCCTGGCAAGGCGAGGAGAAGGCGCCTGTCGATCGGGAAAGTTTTATCGAGTTTACGCGCAAGCTTCGCACGCAGACTTGTTACCACGCGATCAAGGATGCCACGATGCTCGGCAAGGTCGCGCATTTCCTCTTCCGTGAAAGCTGCCATCGACACTTCAGCGATCTGGAATCCTTGCCCAAGGGCCTGCTGCCGGTGGCGGATGCCATTTGTTGTTTCAATCCGGTGCATGGACAGGGAATGAGTGTGGCGGCGCTCGAAGCAGAGACGTTCTGCGAATTGCTTGAGGCGGGGCAGGGCGACTTCCACGATCTCCAGCGCGCGTTCTTGCAGCGGACCGATCAGATCATTGAGGGGCCTTGGAACATGGCGGCGGCGCCGGATTTGGCTTATCCGGACACTCGCGGCGAGCGACCGCCCAACCTCATGCAGTCGCTCATGTTTGGCGCAGCCTTCATGGAATTGGCCGCGCGTGATGCGAGCGTGGACAAGCTGATGTGGGAAATTAGGAGCCTGCTGAAGCCTTACAGTGCCCTGACGAGTGATGCGGCGCTGATGCAACGTATCCAAACTGTTATGGCGGAGATGGCTGCGACTGCGGCCGTCTGAATCAGATCAGGTAACGGACAGACTGAAGTCGTCCTACTACGAGTGGCGCCGTGACCTACGAGACGATCAAAGTCGAGTTTCAGGAGTCGATCTGTTTTTTACAGATTGACCGGCCCCAGGCCGACAACACGATAAGCAGTCAGCTTGTGGCTGAGTGCAATGACGTCTTGTCCGCGTGCGAGGAGTCCGCGACCGTCGTGGTTTTGAGCGGTTCGCCGGAAGTGTTTTGCCTGGGCGCCGATTTCAAGGCCATCGCCGGCGCGCCGAAGAAAGCCCATGAGCGGGACGGCGACCCCGGGCCGCTGTACGACTTGTGGCTGCGCTTGGCGACCGGTCCGTACGTCACGATCTCGCATGTGCGCGGCAAGGCGAATGCCGGAGGCGTAGGGTTTGTCGCGGCGTGCGATATCGTTCTCGCCGACGAAACCGCGCAGTTCAGTTTGTCCGAGCTGCTGTTTGGGCTCTATCCCGCCTGCGTGCTGCCGTTTCTGATACGCCGCGTCGGGTTTCAGAAGGCGCATTACCTCACGCTGATGACCCAGCCCATTTCGGCGAAGCAAGCCTGCGAATGGGGATTGGTGGACGAATATGAACCCCTCAGCGAGGCTTTGTTGCGCCGGCGCCTGCAACGGTTGCGGCGACTGTCGAGGATCGCGATTCGACGCTACAAGACCTACATGAGCCGCATCAGCGCGCCGTTGCAGGATCTGAAGGCGCCGGCAGTCGCCGCCAATCTGGAAATTTTCTCCGACGCCGGGAATCTGCAAGCTATCACCCGGTACGTCGAACGAGGCGTGTTTCCCTGGGAGAAATTGTGACCAATACGACTGTATTTATGTTCTCAGGCCAGGGGTCGCAGTACTTCCACATGGGAAGGGCGTTGTACGACGGCGACGACACTTTCCGCGAATGGATGATCGAACTCGACGATATTGCGCAAGAGGCGTCAGGCAGGTCGGTGATCGAGACTCTCTATTCCGACGCGTACGACAAGGGGGATCCATTCGACCGCACCTTGCTGACGCATCCCGCGATATTCATGGTGGAATATTCGCTGGCGCAATCCTTGATGCGCGCGGGCGTGTGGCCGGACATTGTCCTGGGCGTCAGTCTAGGGTCTTTCGCGGCGGCGGCGGTGGCAGGCTTCATCGGCGTCGAAGACGCTTTGACCGCCGTGGCGCGACAGGCGATCGCGCTCGAGGAATGTTCCGAGCCGGGAGGTATGATCGCTGTACTGGCAGATCCTGCGCTGTTTGCGGAGGATTTCCTCAGCGGTCGCAGCGAATTGGCGGCGGTCAACTTTTCTTCTCATTTCGTCGTATCCGCACGACGCGCGGAACTCGAGGCGATCGAGGCCGCCTTGAGGAAGCGCAGTATCGGCTATCAGCGGCTCCCGGTTTCTGTCCCCTTCCATTCGCAGTGGATAGACGACGCGAAATCCGCGTTCGAGTCGTTTATGCAATCGATCCGGCGCAAGCAAGGCTGGTTGCCAATGGCGTGCTGCGATCAGGCGGCCATTCTGTCCGAGCTGTCAGACGACTATTTCTGGAATGTCGTGCGGCGCCCGATTCGATTCCGCGAAACCATAGCGCGATTAGAGCAACAGGGCGCTAGCCGATACATCGACGTCGGCCCGGCCGGCACTTTAGCCACGTTCTTGAAGTACGGGCTGCCTGCGACAACCAAGTCGGCGCCGCATGCGATTCTGACGCCTTATGGCCTCGACCGGAAGAATCTGGCGGCCTTGTTGGCGCCGATCGGGCGCTAACGAAGAGATCGATTCCAAATCACTCTTCGCGCTCTTCGTTTCTTCGTGGTTTGTACCAATCTTTGCTATTCCGATCTAAATCGAGCCACGCAAGATCGGTACAGTACCGCGCGCGTAAGCAAGCGGCCGACCGATGAGTCCGCCGCTTGCTTACGCGCGCGGTACTGTACCGGTGTCCCAATGTTACTTGGCCTGATTTAGCCATAAGATGCCCAGGTAAACATCTCTTCAACCAAGATGATACGGAGAATGTTCCGCATTACCTCGACTTGATGCGCACATAGGTAGAGGCTTACGGAGCCTCGCATTATAGATCGTTGCGTTGAAACTTAACCTGACATCAATATGCGTGCAAAAAGTACCTCGCTGCCGTTGGAGGTTAAGTTTTCAATGCGACGATCTATAGAGAGCCAGATTAACTACACCGTAAGCAAAGTTCTTTGACGTTTTCCTGCCCTACATTTTTCTGTTGGACTGAGTTTTAACAAAAAAATGTAGGACAGAGAAATAGAAGGGAACTTTGTTTACGGACTATTGACCACCAAAAAATCGGGAACTACAGATTTAGAAAGGCAGGATAAATGAATAGACTCAGCAGTCTGATGTTAAACGGCGCGTTGTTCGCGCTCTTGATCCTAGGCCTGGCTGGCTCCACATGGGCGCAAAGCGTCCTGGGGGCGAGCCATAGGCCCCAGGAGGGAATACAGGAATCTACGGATCGTCAGAAGAGGCCGCACGGCGCCGACGCGACGCAGCGACTCCTCTTTTGGAACGAGGTCGCTCTGAAAGCCAATGCGCGTGATCACGCGCGCGCGGCGCCCCTGAAACCGGAGCAAGGTGGGCCGAACCGAACCGCCCGCGCGTTTGCCATCGTGCAAATCGCGGTATTCGACGCCTACAACGCGATTGTGGGAGGCTATGAGAGCTATGCCGACCTCGATCTGATCTTGGAGGATGCGGACCGCGAGTCGGATCGTGGCCGCGAGTCGGATCGGCGCCGCGCGTCGGTTGACGCGGCGATTGCCCAGGCGGCCGGCGATACGTTGAAGGCGCTCTACCCCTCCCAGGCGGCGGATATCGCGGCTGTTCAGGAGACAGACCTCGACTCTATCCCCGACGGCCGGGCGAAAGACGCCGGGATAAGAATCGGACGGCGGGCGGCGGAAGTGATTTTGGCGATCAGGAGCAATGACGGCTCTCAGCATCAAGAGCCGAACTACCACGTCGATTATTTTCCGCCATCCGGCCCCGGCAAGTGGACTCCGGATCCAGGTAGCGGAAATACGCTCGCTCTGGGAGCGCACTGGGCCAGCATGGTCCAGCCTTTCGTCATACGTTCCGCCGACCAGTTCAGGGCCGCTCCGCCGCCGGCCCTCGAGAGCGACGCATATGCGCAGGCTGTCGATGAGGTGAGGCGGCTGGGCGGAGCGAACTCGCAAGAGCGGACTGAGGACCAGACGATCACCGGTATTTTTTGGGGCTACGACGGAACGCCGTTCCTGGGCACGCCGCCGCGACTCTACAATCAAATCGTTGTGCACATTGCCGAGCAGATGGGAACCCGCGGCATCGAACTCGCGCGGCTGTTGGCCCTGGTGAATGTGGCGATGGCCGACGCCGGTCTTGCGTGCTGGGACACGAAGTATCACGAGGTGTTCTGGCGGCCGGTTACCGCAATTCCGAACTTCGTCCCGCTCGGCGCGCCGGCCAGCAACACCAACGGGAAAAATTTCACTCCACCCTTCCCGGCCTATACGTCCGGCCACGCGACGTTCGGGGGCGCTCTCTTCCAGACACTGCGTAGATTTTACCGGACCGATAGGATCGCCTTCAGCTTTATTTCGGACGAGTTCAACGGGGTGACGCGGGATAATCTGGGCAGGGTCCGCCCGCTCGTTCTGCGTCATTTCCAATCGCTTTCAGAGGCCGAAGAAGAGAACGGCCAAAGCCGCATCTACCTCGGCATCCACTGGAGCTTCGATAAAACCGAAGGAATCAAACAAGGCAGGCAGGTAGCCAATCATGTCTTCAATAATTCCTTCCGGCGAGGGGCTCACGGTAAGGCCGATTAACCAATAACCCGAAGAAAGGACGAGAAAAACTACCATGAAATCAAGATCAAAACGCATCTCAATTTTGGCCGCGCTATTCGCATTAGCGACAATCGGTCTGTCAGCATTCACCCTAAACATGACCTCAGCGAGAGGCTCGATGCACGATCGAGACTCCGAAGGGCTTGGCGGAGGACGCTATGAAGTCACGGTTACCAACCTGACGCGAGGTCAGCAATTCACGCCTATCCTTGTGGCCAGCCATCGGGATGGGGTAAAGCTCTTCAATTTGGGAGAGCCGGCGAGTCCGCAACTGGCGACGATAGCCGAAGAAGGGGATCCCAGAGAGTTGGTCAACCTGCTTTCAGGGATGCGGGAAGTGAAAGACGTGGTAACAGGCCCCTTCTCCGAAGAGGGTATCATCGATCCGGGTAAGTCGGCGACTTTGATTGTTAAGGCCCCCTACCCATTCGACCACATCAGCCTCGCGTCCATGCTCTTCCCGACTAACGATGCCTTCATCGCTCTCAACGGGGTCGAAGGACCACGCGGCGATAAGGAGTTAACGTTCTTCTCCCCCGCCTACGATTCCGGCAGCGAGAAGAATGACGAGTTATGCTCCTCCATTCCTGGCCCTTTTTTCTCGGAGTGCGGCGGGCCTGGCGGTGGGGCGCGCGTGGGCGGTGGAGAAGGGTTCGTACACATCCATGCCGGGATTCACGGCGTTGGAAATTTTATCCCCGCCGAACGGGACTGGCGTAATCCGGTTGCGAAGATCACTATTCGACGCGTCAGATAGAGGCGACCGGTCATAGTTTCCTGTCCTACATTTTCCTGTTTCGGTTTTGCCAACAGGAAAATGTAGGACGGGAAGATACGGGTCTGCGGATTTCTCAACTCGTTCACTATGGCCGATTCGAGGCGCCGGTCGTTTCGACGACCTGACGTTGCAAGATGGCGGCGTGGCGGCGGTGATTCAATCAAGATGACACGGAGAATATCATGAAAAAAAATGATCCGGCCGTTTTCCATAAGTTATATGGAATCAAAAAATCAAGGATTGCTTACTATGGAAGGGATTTTCTCGACTACCTATTGATGATTGCGCTGAGCGCGCTGGTCGTCGGCCTTTCGTATGGTTTTGGCCACGTAATGTCGATCGTCGGGATTGCTCTGTGCGCCCTTATGCTCGCCACGTTCATCGTAAGGCATGGCGTTGAATTCAGAGCGCCTCTGATCTTGAGAAGGCCGCAGGACGCCCTCTATATGTTCGTATATAAGCTCCAGAATTTAAAGCCCATGTATTTCATTGCTCTCGGCCTGCTCTTGCTGGAAAACTTCCTGATCGCCGCAACGCCGAATCTTCCGCATCACGTCGACCTCATGCGCACAGGCGCCCTTTGGCTGTTTTACGCGCATTTCATATCCATAACCGCATATAGAACAGCCATCCTGATCGACCATTTGGCGAAGAAGGAATTGGTCCGCGAGGTGTTGATGCAAACCCCGTGGAAAAGAGTTGTCGATGCAAAGACAAACATCACCTTGGAAATCTTGCATGCTTATGTCACAGGGTTATTAGCGCATATCGTCCTGATAGCGCCATGGTATCTCGTGATTACTCATGCCAGTTTTTCGGTGATCTTCCTTCCGGTTGTGTGCTTGATCAATGTCATCGTTCATTGGAAATGGATTAAAATATATAACTCGTGGTTCTATCGAGATCATTGGTTGGGGCACAACTCCGAGCTCGAGTTCATATATCTCCACGGAACGCACCATGACGCCATCCCTTCTGGATTGATTGCCGTGTCAGAAAATGGGTTTTTAGAAGGAATTATGCGGTATACGCTAGGGTCGCCTACTTCATTTTACAACCCCGTCATTTCTTTTATGATCCATACGGTAGAAGTCAAAACTGATATTAAACGACATCAGTATATTCCTGGGGTGTTTCCAAGGTTGCCAAGAAGATTGATGGAGATTTTCCAGCATTCGACGCATCACTACGGATTGCTTGCGCCTTATAGCGTTGGCCTGAAATTGGATCAGCCCGGTGTTTCTGAAGATTATAAGAAGCAGTACGCTCGGTATCCGGATGTGGTAATGAACTCGATCAAGCTGGACGAAGAGCTGACAGGCTTCCGGTGGGACAACCCAATCCAGCAGAGAATTCTTAGTCTCTACGATATGTATCAAAAGTGATTCAATCAAGATGACACGGAGAATATCATGAAAAAAAATGATCCGGCCGTTTTCCATAAGTTATATGGAATCAAAAAATCAAGGATTGCTTACCATGGAAGGGATTTTCTCGACTACCTATTGATGATTGCGCTGAGCGCGCTGGTCGTCGGCCTTTCGTATGGTTTTGGCCACGTAATGTCGATCGTCGGGATTGCCCTATGCGCCCTTATGCTCGCCACGTTCATCGTAAGGCATGGCGTTGAATTCAGAGCGCCCGTGATCTTGAGAAGGCCGCAGGACGTTCTCTATATGTTCATATATAAGCTCCAGAATTTGAAGCTTGTGTGGTTCATCGCCCTCGGCCTGCTCTTGCTGGAAAACTTCCTTATCGCCGTAACGCCGAATCTCCCACACCATGTCGACTTGATGCGCACAATTGCCCTTTGGCTATTTTACACACATTTCATATCCGTAACTATATTTAGAACAGCCATCTTGATTGACCATTTGGCGAAGAAGGAATTGGTCCGCGAGGTGTTGATGCAAACTCCGTGGAAAGGAATTGTCAATGCAAAGACAAACATCACCTTGGAAATCTTGCATGCTTATGTCACGGGGCTATTAGCGCATATCGTCCTGATAGCGCCATGGTACCTCGTGATTACTTATGCCAGTTTTTCGGTGATCTTCCTCCCGGTTGCGCTCTTGATCAATGTCATCGTTTATGTGAAATGGTTGAAGGCGATTAACTCGTGGTTCTATCGAGATCATTGGTTGGGGCACAACTCCGAGCTCGAGTTCATATATCTCCACGGAATGCACCATGACGCCATCCCTTCTGCTTTGATCGCCGTGGGGGAAAACGGATTCTTAGAAGGGTTCACGCGGCACACGATAGGGTCGCCTGTTCCATTCAACAACCCCTGCGTTTCTTTCTTAATCTATACGTACGAGGTCACGAATGATGTGCGCACACATCAGTATATTCCCGGGGTGTTTCCAAGATTATCGAGACAATACATAGAGATTGCTCACCATTCGACACACCACTTTGGGAAGCTTGAGCCTTATAGTTTTGCCCTGAACGTGGATCAGCCCGACGTGTCTGAAAGTTTGAAGAAGTCTATGCGCCGGTTGCCGTATGCGCTGGCAAGCTCGATCAAGCTGGACGAAGAGCTGACAGGCTACCAGTGGGACAACCCGACGCGCCGGCAAACCCTCATTCTCTACGATAAGTATCAAAAGTGATTCACAGTGCGAGTATTTGCCCTATCGGATATCCACATCGACTACGACGCGAACGCCAAGTGGATTGCAAATCTATCCAATGCTGAATATCTAGACGATGCGCTCATTCTTGCCGGCGACGTGACCGATTCACGTCGACTGCTCGATTGGTGTCTCGGCGCGCTCGCGAAGCGTTTCAAAAAGGTGTTATTCACGCCGGGAAACCACGACTTGTGGGTGATACGCGAAGACCGCGAAATGAATTCATTGCAGAAGTTCGACGACGTCCGCGCGGTGGTCGAATCGTGCGGGGCGTCGATGCAGGCGTTTCGCGAGCGGGGCGTCGAGATCATTCCGCTCCTGGCATGGTACGACTACTCCTTCGGCGAGCCGAGTGAAGAGCTGAGGTCGATGTGGATGGACTACCGCGCGTGCCGTTGGCCGAGCGGATACACGGAAGAAGACGTCGCCGCGCACTTTGCGGCGTTCAATGACAAACAGGTCAGTGTGGCGGGCGCCACAGTCATAACCTACTCGCACTTTTTGCCGCGCATCGATTTGATGCCGGAGTTCATTCCGTGCGCACACAAGCTTCTCTATCCCATCCTGGGTTCCACGCGCCTGGAGCGCCAGTTGCGAAGACTTAACTCAAGCATTCACGTCTACGGGCACAGCCACGTTAACCGTCAGGTGAAGATCGACGGCGTATCATACATCAACAATGCTTTCGGCTATCCGAACGAAACCTGGATAACGTCGAAGAGTCTGATGCTCATCCATGAGCGCTGACATGAACCAGATCATCCCACTCACGCCCGCCGAGATTCATTTGTGGCTCGCTTTTTACGATGAAATAACTGAGCAGCGCCTGCATTCCGCCTATCGGGAACTGCTCAATCCCGCGGAGAAGGAGCAGGAATCGCGGTTTTATTTCGCAAGGGATCGGCGTCGTTATCTGATTACACGCGCCTTGGCGCGGACCGTATTGTCGCGCTACGCGCCCGTCCGTCCCGAGGAGTGGGTCTTTACCGCGAACGCCTATGGGCGCCCCGAGATCGTCAATGCGCAGGCGAGGGACGCGGGGTTGTCGTTCAATATTTCGCACACGCACAGTCTGATTGTCCTGGGTGTGACCGACTGTCGCGCTTTAGGGGTGGACGTCGAGAATTTCCGCGCGCGTGAGGTATCGATTGACATCGCGGATCGCTTTTTCGCGCCGCAAGAAGTCGCGGCGCTTACCGCCACACCGCCGCGGCGCCAACAATATCGATTCTTCGAGTACTGGACGTTCAAGGAATCCTACATCAAGGCGCGCGGAATGGGTTTGTCCTTGCCCCTCGACAAGTTCAGCTTTCACTACCCCAATGATCGAGCAGTCAAGATCGCGATTGATCCGGAACTGGCGGACGAGCCGAATCGCTGGCAGTTCTGGCAGTTCCTGCCGAGGCCGGAATATTTGGTGGCGATCTGCGCCGAGCGAATCGGCGCGCGGTCTCCGAGCCTGATCGTTCGGCAGGCCGTTCCAATGCTGGGCGAAAAAACAATCGCCCCCGAATTCCTGCGGGTCTCAGAATAAAGTGTCAACGACCTGATGTCTGAACACATTTGAATGATAAGGCTTTCAGTTACTTTGCCCATGACTAATGGAAAGAGGTTCAGAGCGCTTTTTACATTATCGCTCCTGGTCGCCGGAGTCGCCGTGTGCGCCGGGGGGAGAACAGTGTTTGCGATGCCGATGTTTGCGCGAAAGCTGGGGGTCCCCTGCTCGACCTGCCACACGTCGCCGCCCAGACTCAATGAAACTGGCTATCAGTTTCGAGCGGCGGGCTATCGGATGCCGGCTGAAATCGGAAAGGGCGGCGAAAAGAAACCGTTCAATTTCTTCGATTATAACGGCGTGCGGCTCCAGGCGCGCTACGACGCGACCCGCGCCAGGACCGGGCCGGACGCCCCACACGCCAATAATTTCAATATGTTCGCGGCGGAGCTTTATGCTTTTACGGGCGCTTGGGGGAAGTACCTCTCGTCAAACATAAAGGCCACGATCTACCCGGAAAAATCCTACGACACCGAAGACCATTTGAGGGTCGAGGGAAACATCAAGGCGACAATGGGCAACGAGAAGCGGTTCTTCGAAGTCCGCGCCGGCGTCCCTCACCCGATGGAGGGCTTCGGCGCGTCGGACACCACGATCTCCGACACGCGCCCATACCTGCAGGAGCAAGCGGCGAACTTCAACCAGACGACCTTCTTCACACCGTGGAATTTCCATCAATCCGGAGTAACATTCGGCTACTATCAAGGGCGGACGGCAGTCCGGGCGCTCCTGCTTTCTGGCGTAAGGCTACACAACGACAAAGATGCGCTCGAACCTTTCGGCAGAAGGGAACCCTTCACCGACTCCTTGCCACTCTCCAAACATAGCGGAGTAGACTTTCAGTTACTCGTTAATCGTATACTTAATTTCAATGGCGGGGGCGTCACCTTATATTATTACCACGGCAATATGAATATTCCGATAATAAACCCGGACGGGACGTTTCAACCTGACAATGCGTTCCGAAACGATTTCGATCGTGTCGCGTTCTACGCGAGCTACCCGGTCGCGAAACGGCTGACGCTGCTCGGAGGCGTTCAGCGCGGCCGGGACGACATTGCGACTGGAGGCAGATTTACCAGCCTCGGCGCGTATACCGAAGCCGCCGTGCCGATAATAAACGACATCACACACGCGGGAGTCAGAGTCGATTATTTCGACCCGGCGCGAAATAAGGGCAGAAACGAAGTGTACGGGGTCACGACTTATATGAATCTGTGGGTGCGCGAGCAGTTCAGGTTTGTGGCGGAATATCAGCGGAGAGAACGTAGACAGGAGCAATTGCCCAATAAGAAGGACCACGCATTCCAACTGCGCCTCATTTTCATCAAGTGACCCTCATGTCTGGACACAACACTCACAATAGGAGAGTAAGATGATTGCTTTTTTATTTCCCGGTCAGGGTTCACAGAAACGTGGCATGGGCCAAGGCTTGTTCGATGAGACTCCCCAATATGCCGAAGTCGAGAAGGATGTGGACACGATTCTCGGCTATTCATTGCGCAAGCTATGTCTGGAGGACGCGGATAACCGCCTGAAAGAAACGCAATTCACCCAGCCCTGTCTCTATGTGGTCAATGCGTTGCATTACTACAAGGCTGTCGGCCAGGGCGCGCGTCCTACCCACTTGGCGGGCCATAGTTTGGGCGAATACAACGCGTTACTCGCGGCGGGTGTGTTCGATTTTCTGACCGGGCTGCGGCTGACGCAGAAGCGCGGCGAACTGATGTCGCGGGCGAAGAATGGCGGCATGGGGGCGGTGATCGGTCTGGGCGCCGACGCGGTCGCGAAGGTGATCGAAGAAAACGGACTGGCGAGTATCGATGTCGCCAACTTCAATTCGCCGTCGCAGACGGTGGTGTCGGGTCCGACCGAGGACGTCAGGCGCGCGGGGCCGCTTTTCGAGAAAGCAGGCGCGCGAATATACATGCCTCTGCAGGTCAGCGCCGCGTTTCATTCGCGGTATATGGCGGACGCCGCGAAAGCGTTCGCCGATTTTCTGGCGCCGATGTCTTTTGCCGCGCCCCAAATTCCCGTCATCTCTAATGTGACTGCCCAACCGTATCCGGCCGACAACGCGTCGGAATCAGTCAAGTCGCTGTTGGCGCAGCAGATCACGCGCTCGGTGCGATGGAATCAGAGCGTACGTTTCCTCATCAGCCAGGGCGTCACGCAATTCAGCGAAGTGGGGCCGGGAAATGTGTTGACGCGAATGGCGCAAGAAATTCAGCAAGAAAAAGAGTAGGCGCTCAAACATCGCGGCCGCGTCAGCGACGGTTGAATTCAGCCGCCGCCACGCGAGGCGAGAATATTTCCAGACGTACGGCAGCGTCAAATTGACGGCCCTCTTCAATGACCCGACGGATATTGAGTAGCGCTCCCGGCGCGAGGCCATTGGGCATTGGATGTTGGAAATTGGTCATTCCTGTTCACCTGCGTGGATATCTTATGTATCAGGAACTTCTGCGAGATCTGACCGAATCCTACCTGAAATCCCTTATCGCCGAGGCCTCTGGCTCTCTGAATCCGGATTTCGATTCGTCAGCTCCATTCGGCGAGTTAGGTATCAATTCGTTTCACGTGCTGAAAATCATCAAAAAGCTGGAAGGCGACTTCGGCGTGTTGCCCAAGAGCCTGCTCTTCGAGAATTTCAACATCAACGACCTGGCAGATTACTTCGCCGGTAAGCATGAGCAGGCTCTCTGCGCCAAGTTTGCGGAACAATTGGGGCGGCGCGATCGCGCCGCCCCAGTCAACGGCCGGCCACTGAAACCGATCGAAGTCCATGAAGGAGAAAAAACGCCGGCGGCGCCTCGGCCCAGTACCGTCGCCAGAGAAGCGGCGCCTGTTCGGGTACTCGAAAAAGAAGCCTACAGGCGCCCTGAATTGCGGGAGCTAGTCCAGACGCTTTTCGGCCGCTACAAGAGAGAGGGCTCTGTATCGCTAGGAACGAGAAAGATCGCGCCGAATCTATTCATCGGCGGCGCAAGACGTGGCTATTTCAACTATGGGCGAAGCAAGAACATTATCCTCGTGTACGCTTACACAGGACCGCGAGATTATGCGCCGGCTCTCCTGGGGGAAATGCTCCGGTATTGCGATGCGAACAATTTCCAGCTCAACATCCTCGCCGATGAGGAAATCCGGGCGGTCGGCGGAACGGCCTTTTCGGCGACGCCGTTTGGCGCGCTTCAGCGCATATTGAATCTCAAGGAGTTCACGCTCGAAGGCGGAGCGATGCGCCGTTTGCGCTACCAGGTGTCAAAGTTTCAGAGCGCCGGCGCATGCAGGACCGAAGAGTATCGATGCGGCTCCAATAAAGAGACAGACAAGGACATCGTCCGCGTCATCGACAAATGGCGCCAAACAAAGACGACGGTCAACCCGCTGGTGGACGACGCCAAAGGCGCCATTCTTGCCGGCGCGCTGCCTCCGGAGCACCGCCTGTTTCTGACCTATCTCGACGATGTCCTGCAGAATGTCATTCTCATTACCGCCATGTCGGCGGAGGAGAACGGGTATTTGATGGATCTCGAGTTCTATCCTCCGGATATGCCCTTGGGAGGGCTGGAGTTTGCGATTGTACAGATCATCAAGGTTCTCGCAGCGGAAGGATGCGATGTGTTGAGCTTGGGCGGAACCTACGGCTGCAAACTCAATTCGTCCGCCAGCGCGGACCCCGAGATCGACAAGATACTCGATGACCTGCGCGGGCAGAATATTTTCAATGACGCGGGCAATCTTCAATTCAAAAATAAGTTCCGCCCTGAAAACAAGACCATATACCTGTGCCGTCCAGTTGGGAGCGGCAATCCCGACAATGTCATCGACGTTATCATGATGATCGCCGATCCCGAGAAGGCGCAGACGTCAGATGAGGAGAACCACAACTTCGGCGCCCTGCGGCGGAAGGCCACGCCGTCCGTCGAAGATCCCCCGGCGCGTCGAGCGACCTCTTCAGAAGTCGCCCAGACGCGCGTCGAGCGGCTGGTGATTGAGGGAGCTGATCGGTCGCGCATCTTATCGGACTTCGGCTTCAACCCGCTCAATATCCCGCATGAACACGTCGAGTTCGATCTGAAGACGGACTCCTGGGCTCAACTGGAGACGCCTGCAATACAGGCGCGCATGAAGAGTCTGCATTCGCAGATGCAGCAGCCCGCGAGTGTCGATGAGAGTCTGAGAGCGGTCTTTCCCTTCGCTCATTTTGTCCTCACCGCTTCCGGGCAAGCGGCCGAGAGCGTGTTCTTCAAAGCATGGCCGAAGAAAGGGGTCGTACTCCAGAATCTGTTGTTTCCAAGCACGATCTTTCATGAGATCGACAAAGGCTTCACCCCGCGGGAGGCGCCTCATCCGGAGGTCTTTCAACTGAATTCACGGGAACGGTACAAAGGCGACATGGCATGGGATGAGTTGCAGGCGCAAGTGGAGCAGGATCCTTCCGCAATCGCCCTGGTCTGTATCGAGCTGAACAACAATGCCGCGGGCGGGTATCCAGTTTCCATGCGGCATCTAAGGGATGTGAAAGCCCTGCTCGCCGAACATTCCATCCCTCTCGTTATCGACGGCACGCGGGTTATGGAAAATGCGCAGTTCCTGATCGAACAGGAAAAGGAGTATGCGGGGAAGAGCGTCTGGGCGGTGGCGCGGGAAATGCTCTCCTACGCCGACGTCGTCATCGGCAGCTTGACCAAGGATTTTTGCGTGAACAAGGGCGGCGTCATCGCCACCAATGACGCTACGCTGTTTCATAGGCTTCAAGATCTCGTTCATGAAGAAAGAGCCGGGATCGATCTGATCGACAAGAAAATAATTGCGCTCTCATTGCAGAATCGGCGCCAGATCGAAGCCAAGGTGTTGCGCAGAATGGAAGACGTCCGCCTGATCTGGCGAGCGCTCGACGAGCGCAACGCGCCTATCGCGCGGCCCGCCGGCGGGCACTGCATTGTGATTGACGTCAAGCAGATTCCGGAGTTCAAAGCGTTCGAGTATCCGGTCGCTTCATTCCTGGCCTGGATGTATTTGAACACCGGGATTCGCGCGAGCGCGCACAGCGTGGGAATGCAAAAGCAGACTCCCATCAATGACCTCGTCCGCCTGGCCATCCCCGTCGGCCTGAAGCGTGACCAAATCGATAGCCTGATCGAGAGACTCACCCATTTGTTCGACAAAAAGGTAAACATTCCGGAAATCGTCATGGAGAGCGGCGCGCCCGGGCCGTTAGGCGCGGTCTACGCGAACTACAACCCAATAAGGTATCACAACGGTTCGTTACCGGCGGCGCCGAAGCCGAAGATGACGCACAGTTCCTCGCCAGGCGAAATGGCTCCGCCCGAGGACGCGCCGAAAGAGACCGGGGCGAGTCAGGTCGTTGTGAAAAGGAGGCCGCGTCCAACACAGGATATCGCCGTCGTAGGGATGGCCGGACGTTATCCCAAGGCGAAGAACTTGAGCGAACTGTGGGACAACCTGGCTGCGGGCAGAGATTGCATCGAGGAGATTTCCGCAGAGCGTTATGAACGGCGTCTGCGGCATGGGAGCTTCGAGAAGTACCGCGGCGGTTTCATTGACGACGTGGATAAGTTCGACTCGCTGTTCTTCAACATTTCTCCTCGGGAAGCGGAAATGCTGGATCCTCAAGAGAGGCTGTTTCTAGAGGTGGCCTGGGAGGCGCTAGAGGACGCAGGCTACTACCCCGAGATCCTGGCGCAGGAAGGCGAGTCGCGAAACATAGGCGTGTACGTCGGCGCGGTGTGGGCGATGTATCAAATGCTGGGAGTCGAGGAGAAGCACGCCGGCAATAAGGTAATTCCCAATTCTTTTCTCTGGAGCATCGCCAATCGCGTCTCCTATTGTTTCAATCTCTCCGGCCCAAGTTTGACGTTGGATACGGCGTGTTCCTCCAGCCTGACGGCCATTTATCTGGCCTGTGAAGCGATCCATGCCGGCGATTGTTCCGCCGCCATCGTAGGCGGTGTAAACCTGGACCTCCATCAGGCCAAATTCGATATCAATCATGCCGGCGGCGCGCTCTCGGCCGACGGCGTCTGCCGCAGCTTCGGAAAGGGCGCCAACGGGTATGTGGCCGGAGAAGGCGTTGGGGCGCTCTTTCTGAAGCCCCTGGATCAAGCTGTGCGGGACGGCGACAATATCTATGGCGTGATCAAGAGCGCCGTTGTCAACCACGGCGGGCGGACCAGCGGGTACACCGTTCCAAATCCGAAAGCCCAAGCCGATGTGATTCTGTCGGCGCTCGAAAAGGCGAATATCGATGCGCGAAGCGTCGGTTATATCGAGGCGCATGGCACAGGCACCGAACTGGGTGACCCGATTGAAATTGCCGGTTTGAACAATGCTTTCAAGGCGGACAATGTAGAGAATCAAACCTGCGCTATCGGTTCGATCAAAAGCAATATAGGCCATCTGGAAGCGGCGGCAGGGGTCGTCAGTATATGCAAGGCGCTTCTGCAGATGAAGCATCGTCAACTCGTTCCTTCCTTGCATTCCTCTGATCTGAACGAATTCATCGATTTTGAAAATTCCCCTTTCTACGTCATACAACGTCTGGAAGAGTGGAAAAACAAGGAGGTGGATGGCGTGCGGCTTCCCCTCCGCGCAGGAGTTAGCTCTTTCGGCGCGGGCGGATCAAACGCGCACGTCATCCTCGAGCATTACGAGGCCATACGACAGGCGGAAGAAGAACCGGCTCAACCGAAGGATCTGATTTTCCCTCTATCCGCCAGGAATGAGGATCAGTTGCGGGAGACCGCTGTCCGCTTGAGGATATTCCTCCAACAGAACCGCGTAAATCTGGATGACGCCGCCTATACGCTGCAACACGGGCGGAAGTCATTCGAGCATCGCCTCGCCATCGTCGCCATGACGAGAGAAGAGTTGATTGACAAGCTGACCTGCTTCATCGACGGAAAACGCGCTGAGGACATAGCTACTGGCCATGTGAAGGGCGGCGAAGGCGTCACACGATTGCTGAACCGGCGGGAGAAGCAGGAATTCATTCGGCTGGTGTCGCAGAGTCGGGACCCTCACAAGATTGCCGGACTGTGGGCCGAAGGTCTGCTCGTGGACTGGCAGGGATTTCAGTCTCACGGCTCGGGAAAGAGAATCTCTTTGCCGACCTATCCCTTCGCCGACAAGCGACACTGGGCCAGTGATAAATCGCCGGTTCGCCACGTTCTTCAGTCAGCAGTGGGCATACATCCCATGGTCGATACCAATGAATCGACTTTCGAGCGCCAACTTTTCAGGAAAACGTTTCATGATCGGGACTTTTTCATCTACGACCACCACGTGACAAACATTCCAACGCTGCCCGGCGTCGCCTATCTTGAGCTGGCGCGGAAAGCCGGGGAGCTCGCCGCCGGCAGGAAAGTACAAAAAATCAGAAATGTCCTTTGGGTCAGCCCGATCGCAGTCCCAAACTCCACCCCCAAAGAGGTGTTCATTGAGCTAAAACCAAGCGGGGACACCGTTCAATTTGAAGTGTTCAGCGACGGGGTGGAGGGCGCCAAAATACTTCACTCGCAAGGCAAACTTCTGTACACGACCAGGCAGGAAGCCGCTGCCGCAGCCGAATACATCGACCTGGAGAGTGTGCGCGCGAGGTGCGCGAAAGTTATCGACGGCAAGGACGCCTATCCCCTCTTTAAGTCATTCGGCTTGAATTTGGGCCCCAGCTTTCAAGTACTCCAGGAAGTCTACAAGAACGAAAATGAAATCTTGGGAGTTCTAAAGCTGCCGGAGTTTCGTCAGGGAGACCTGCAAAGTATGGTCCTCCAGCCCTCCCTGGTAGATGGTTCTTTACAAGCCGGAATGGGCGCGCAACTCGGCGAAAAAGTAGGAGAAATGTTCGTCCCGTTTTCCATCGGCGAAGTCGAAATCCTGCACCCCCTTCAACCCAACTGCTTCAGCTATGTGACAGAGGCAAAAGAAGACAAAAAGGGAAAAAAGAATAACTCGCGCGTCGTGAAAAGCGATGTGTTCATTGTGGATGAAACGGGAAAAGTCCTCGTAAAAATCCGCGAATCTATCGGCGTGCCTCTTCGCGAGGTCCACAAGAAGCCGGCGCAAGATGCGGACGGGGATGGTTTTTCCAAACTCTACTATTCGTACGAATGGGAGAAAGCCTCGCTGGAGAAAGCGGCGCAGAACATCCCACATTCCGTCGTGCTTTTTGATACGGAAGAAACATTGCATGATCTGTATCAAGAGCGGCTAAGAGAAGCAGGAGCGAACTCCGATCAAGTTATTTTGGTGCGGCCTGGAGAAAGCTTCCAGGATTTGGGCAAGCAGTCTTACGAAATCAATCCACAAAACAGTGATGACTTTAGGCGGCTCTTTGAGCGCCTGATTGAAAAACAATGCTCGGTAGAAAATATCTGCTTTGCCTGGCCGGTCGGTCATGCGGATTTCCGTGATGAGAAGTCTATGGAGAGAGGCGTCTACTCTTTCCTGTTTGTGTGCCAGTCCCTGAGTAATCAAAAACTGGAAAGTAAAGTCCAACTGCTCTATCTCTATTCAAGGACACAGAGTGAGGCCCAGCCGCACAACGAAGCAGTGAGTGGCTTTGTCAACACACTGCATTTGGAGCACCCCAAACTGCTCTGCAAAACGCTTGAGGTTCGGCAAGAGGGCGCCGGCTACGAGCGGATTCTCGACGCGGTTTTGGCGGAATTTCAAGCACACACGCAAGATGCGGCTGCCGTTCGCTATGAGGCGCAAGAGCGCTATATCAAGAAGCTCAAGGCCTTTGACCTCGAAGAAGCCGCAGGCTTGCCTTCTCAAGGTGTGGGCTTAAGGGAAAAGGGTGTCTATCTAATTACAGGAGGAGCGGGCGGCCTGGGCCTCATTTTCGCGGAGTTTTTGGCTAAAGAGCACAAGGCGAGACTGGTCCTTACCGGTCGATCCAAGCTGTCGGCGGAACGGGAGGCCAAGTTAGACGAGCTCAGAAAATCAGGCGCGGAAATACTTTATCTGCCCGCCGATGTCTCCAACTATGAAGACGTCAATAATCTGGTCAACGAGAGCAAGTCCCGTTTTGGAAAGATCAATGGAATCATCCACGCTGCTGGCGTATTAAGGGACTCGTACATCAGGAATAAAACGCCGGAGGAAATGAGCGCGGTTTTCGCTCCCAAGGTCTATGGAACGCTTCATCTGGATGAAGTTACCAAAAATGAGGAGCTGGACTTCTTCGTAACATTTTCCTCGCTCGCGGCCGTCACCGGCAATGCGGGGCAATGTGACTATAGCTTCGCGAATCACTTCATGGACTCGTTTGTGGCCGAGCGCGAACTACTTCGAGTTAAAGGAGCGAGGTCCGGGAAAGCCTTGAGCGTCAATTGGTCGCTCTGGGCTGACGGCGGAATGAAGCTCGATGAGCAGACTGAGCTCTATTTCAAAAAGACCCTGGGAATAAAGCCTTTAAGCGTAGGAACGGGAATTGAAGCGTTTGTGCAGGGGCTTGCTTCAGAGAGATCACAGTTCGCCTTCCTGGAAGGCGCGCAAGAAAAAGTAGAAGTGGCGTGGGGCTTGAGAAAGAGAAAGCCGGCGCCTGATGCGCCTGCGGCGCCTACGTCCTCCAATCAATCCGCGACTGCGCCGATTTCTGATGGAGCAAGCGGAGATCTTATCGCGTGGCTCCAGAACGAACTGTCGCAAATCGTGATGGAATTTTTGAAACTCGACGCCGGCGACATGTCGACGGACAAGATATTGCTGGATCTGGGCTTCGATTCCATTGGCCTGACGACATTTGCGAACGCCATAAACGAGAAGTATCAACTGGACATAACGCCGGTTCTATTCTTCGATTATCCGACGGTAGAAGAGATCGCGAAGTATCTATCTGTGGAACTGGAAAGCGAACTTCGCCAATTTTATCGAGGTTCCGGTACCGCTACCACAGCCGCTGCGCCGGCGCCGGCGACGCAGCCCCACGCCCTGACAGGAGGCGCTGAAAGGCCACAAGAAGCGAGATTCGAGATCAGGAAGGGGTGGGATCCGGCCGCCCTGGATAGGGAAGCGACGCCGCCGGCTTCCGGCGGAGGCTTTTCTGCGGAGCTTCGCTTTGTCAACCAGCCCATCGCAATCGTCGGTATGAGCGGCGTCATGCCGCAATCCGAAGACCTGGAAGAATTCTGGGAGAACTTGGAGAACTCGAAAGATCTGATCACGGTCATCCCGCCCGATCGTTGGCGTTGGGAGGACTACTATGGAGATCCCCTCAAGGAGGTGAATAAGTCGAACTCCAAGTGGGGCGGGTTCATGAAGGAGGTCGACAAGTTCGACCCGCTCTTCTTTGGAATCTCCCCAAAAGAAGCGCAGGTGATGGACCCGCAGCAGCGGATCTTCCTGGAGCACGTGTGGAAGGCGGTGGAGGACTCCGGTCAAAAAGTCTCCGACCTGTCCGGCACGAAAACCGGAGTGTTCGTGGGCGTCGCCACAAATGACTATATCGATGTTATGAATGGTCGAGGAATTGCGCTGGACGGGTATAGCGCCTCGGGTAATTCCCACTCGGTCTTAGCCAACCGGGTGTCGTTCCTGCTCGGCTTGCGCGGACCCAGCGCGCCCATCGACACCGCCTGTTCCAGCTCATTGGTCGCCCTGCACAGGGCCATTGAATCGATCCACACGGGAAGCTGTGATATGGCGATCGTGGGAGGCGTGCATGTCATGCTGAGCCCTGCCGCATACATTTCGTTCGGCATGGCCGGAATGTTGAGCGGCGACGGGAAATGCAAGACGTTCGACAAGCGGGCGAATGGCTATGTAAGAGGAGAGGGTTGCGGAGCAGTTTTCCTCAAATCCCTATCCGCCGCTGAGGCTGACGGAAATCATATATACGCGGTCATCAAGGCGACGGCGGAGAACCATGGCGGACGAGTGACGGCATTGACGGCGCCAAACTCAGCCGCTCAAGCGGAGCTCCTGATCGAGGCGTACGAAAAGGGGCGCGTCGATCCAGCGACCGTTGGTTATATCGAATGCCACGGCACTGGAACCAGCCTGGGAGATCCCATCGAAATTCAGGCGCTCAGCAAGGCGTTTTCCGAATTGTACAAGAGGCGCAGCAAAGTTCCCGCGGAAACTCCTCACTGCGGTTTGAGCTCAGTAAAGACCAATATTGGCCACCTGGAGACCGCCGCCGGCATTGCGGGCGTGCTCAAGGCGTTGCTCGCCATCAAGCACAAACAGATTCCGGCGAACATCCACTTTGAAGAGATCAATCCCTACATCAATCTCAAAGGGACTCCTTTCTACATCGCAGACAAACTCACTCCATGGGAAGCCCCAATGGGCGAGGGTGGGGCGCACGGTCCTCGCAGAGCGGGCGTGAGCTCGTTTGGCTTCGGCGGAGCCAATGCCCACGTCGTGCTGGAGGAGTACATCCCTCCTAGACGTCAATCCCTGGCCGCAGCGCGCGAGCCACAATTGATCGTGCTGTCCGCGAAAAATGAAGATCGGCTCAAGACGTACATTCAATCAATGCGCGCGTACCTCGGGAAGGCGGAGGTCGAACTAATCGACCTCGCGTTTACGCTGCAGGTTGGAAGAGATGAGATGCCGGAAAGACTGGCAATGGTCGTTTCAAGCACGGAAGACTTGAAACAGAAACTCGGAGAGATTCTCAAAGATGGCGAGTGGCAGCAAGGCAGCTACCGCAATCGCGTCGGAAAGAGCGAGGCAAAACCCCAAACGGCGCCCGGCGCCGATGGGGAAACCTTCGTCCGGGATCTCATCGAACGGAAGGAACTTTCCAAACTGGCGGAACTTTGGGTTTCAGGCGCGAAGATCGACTGGCGCTTGCTCTGCAGGCCGGGTGTTCCGAGGCGTATCTCTGCCCCCACCTATCCTTTTGCGAGGGAACGTCATTGGCTCCCCGGCGCGGAAGGAAGTATCGCCAAGGAGCCACGTCAGCCAGGCGCGACTGCGGAGGCGCTCCTGCATCCCCTCATTCATCGCAATGTGTCGACGTTCGAAGAACAGAAATTCTCTTCCCGCTTCTCCGGAGAGGAATTCTTTTTTGCGGATCACATCGTCGGGACGCAGAAGATCCTGCCCGGCGTGGCCTATCTGGAGATGGCCAGAGCCGCGGGAGAGCTGTCAGCGAAGGCGAACGTTCGCGTCATTCGAAATTGCGCCTGGGAGAGACCTCTTGTCATAGAAAGCGACGCGAAGGAGGTCGAGGTATCGCTTGCGCCCTTCAAGAACGAGGTCAAGTTTGCGGTAAGGACGGCCGCCGGAGACGGCGTGATGACGCACTGTACCGGCCGGTTGGGATATGACTTAGACACCCCCGCGCCTGAAGGCTTGGATATTGCCCGGATCAGAGAGCGCTGTTCTGAGCAGGTAATGTCGCGTGAGGATCTTTATCCTTTCTTGAGCAGTTCAGGGCTGAAATTGGGCAGGAGTTTTCAAATCGTCCAAAGCATTTACGCTAATGAGTCCGAGTCGCTCGCGATCCTGGAATTGCCCGAGCGCCTCAAGAAGGAAGCAGGCCTGTTCTGGCTGCATCCCGCCTTGATGGATGGTTCCCTGCATACCGCTATCGGGCTGATGAAGACGAACGGAATGGACATCCCGTTGAGTCTCCCGTATTCGGTAGGGGAAGTGCAGATCGTCCATCCGCTCCGCGACCTCTACTACGGATACGCCACATGGGGAGTGGATCCTAAGGCCAACCAAAACCATCTGAAGGTCACCTTCTACCTTCTGGACAAGAATGGAAAAGTCCTCGTGCGGCTGAAGGACTTCTTGTCCAAACCACTTCGTCACGGCGCAACGAAGGCGAGTCTACGATCGATGGAGGATCAGTCCAAGGGCGCTCCCGCCCAGGAAGAAGTCAAGGCGGGCTTGCAAGCTCTACGTCCGGTTTGGAATCCGGCGCGCCTCGAAGCGCGCGCGGGGGTCGTTCTCCCGGAGTCGAGCAAAATACTTCTGTTGGGAGGCGGTGGCGCCCAACTGGACTGGGTCCGGAAGTCCTACCCGAACTCGCAGCTTCTGGAGTTGGCCACAACCTCCAGCGTCGACGCCATTGAGAAGGCGCTCGGGCGTTGCTCTTTCGACCAGTTGCTCTGGATCGCGCCCGACGTCAGTCCCGACGCCGGTCGCGAAAGCGGGAGTTCTGGGCTGATCATCGAACAGCAAGAAGAAGGGGTGTTGACTGTCTTCCGCATCATCAAGGCGCTGCTGCGCCTGGGGTATGCCGACAAGAAACTTCAATGGACAATCGTCACCGGCAGGACACAGCGGGTAACAGAGGGCGCCCCGATACAGCCCGCTCACGCCGGAATCGTCGGCCTTGTGGGTAGTCTGGCGAAAGAGTGTCCCCATTGGGCTTTGAGGCTGTTGGACCTGGATTCACTGGCGTCGGTGTCTGCTCGAGAATGCTTGTCGCTGCCCTGGGACAAGCAAGGCGACGCGCTGGCGCATCGCCAGGGCGAGTGGTTCCAGCAAGGACTGGCGCTCGTGGCGCCACTGCCTGAAGCGACGCCCGCCTATCGGCAAAACGGAGTCTATATCGTGATCGGAGGCGCGGGTGGGATCGGCGAAGTGTGGAGTCGTTTCATGATCGAACACTACCAGGCCAACATGGTCTGGATCGGCCGGCGTCCATACGACGCCGCCATTGAAGATAAGATCAATTCGCTGGCCCGGTTGGGTAATGCCCCTCTGTATATTTCGGCTGACGCGACCAACTTGGATGCGCTGACGCAAGCGCTTCAAACAATCCTGAAGACGTATCCCGCCATTCATGGAATCGTACACTCAGCCGTAGTTTTGCATGATCAGAGCATCGCCCGCATGGAGGAATCGGCATTCAGAGCCGGCTTATCCGCCAAAGTCGATATAAGCGTGAACGTGGATAGAGTGTTCGGCAGGCAAGAGCTGGATTTCATGCTCTTCTTCTCTTCCATAATCTCCTTTTTCAAGACACCCGGGCAGTCCAATTATTCCGCCGGTTGTACCTTCAAAGACAGCTTTGCGCAAATGCTGCGGCAGGAGCGCGCCTACCCGGTCAAAATCATGAACTGGGGTTACTGGGGCAGTGTCGGCGTCGTCGCCGACGAATTTCACAACAAGATCATGGCGCAGATGGGTCTCGGATCCATCGAGCCGCGCGAAGGGATGGCGTCGCTGCAGGCGTTGGTCGGCTCCGACGCGCCTCAACTGGCCTTGATCAAGACGCTCCACAGCGAGGCAATCGCAGGCCTGAGCGTATCGGAGGCCATTACGCGTTATTTGGCGAGAAGGACGCCGCCGCAAGCGTCTCTCGGCCTTGCCGACATGAAGGCGGCGGCGCCGCCGGCTGCCCGAAACGCTCGAGACAAGATTCAGTCCTCGCGCTCGGTGGAGGCGCCGGAGCAGATGGGAAGTGATTATGTACAGCGGATCATTACCAAGAAGCTGTCCGAGGCGCTCGGAATGGGCGCCGCCATGATCGGCGATGATGAGCCATTTGCGGACTACGGCGTCGATTCCATCATCGGCGTCAATCTTGTTCGCACGATAAATGAGGCGCTGCAGATTGAACTGGAAGCGACAAGCCTGTTTGAATACAGCACAGTCAATCAACTGACGGAGTACATACTGAAGAATTGGCGCCAACAAATCGCCGAACAACTGGCTCGAGTCCAGGGTATTTCGCAAAAGTCCAGCCACTCGACAGATGAGGCGCAGGGCGAGGTTGATGCGCCCTCAGAGCGCCGTTTCATTCGAGAGGATCTGTTCGCCGACGCCCGAAACCGATTCAGTTTCGGGCGCGAAAGCGACTCGGAAAATATCGGCGCCGAGCCCATAGCCGTCATTGGGATGAGCGGACGTTTCGCGGAATCAGAGTCCCTGGATGCATTTTGGCAGCATCTAGCACAAGGGAAGGATCTGGTTAAAAAAGTCTCTCGTTGGAGTCCGACAGATTGTGTGATGTCCGAGCCCACCGGCGCCGGGTATTGCAGCCACGGTAGTTTTATCGACTCCATAGATCAATTTGATCCGGCGTTCTTCGGGATCTCCTCGCTGGAAGCGACTTACATGGATCCGCAACAGCGCTTATTCCTGGAGGAATCGTGGAGGGCGTTGGAAGACGCGGGGTACGCCGGCAAGAGCGCGCATGAGAAGCAATGCGGAGTCTACGTCGGTTGTGGAAGCTCCAACTACGACAGGCTTGTCGGGGAAGGCGCGCCGCCGCAGGCCTTTTGGGGGAATTCCCAAGCCGTTACTCCCGCGCGGATCGCCTACTTCCTCAATCTCCAGGGCCCCGCGATAGCGGTAGATACCGCCTGCTCAAGTTCCCTGGTCGCCATACATTTAGCCTGCCAGGGTCTATGGTCGCGAGAAACCGAGATGGCTTTGGCGGGCGGAGTCTTTTTACAGCCAACCCCCGGGTTCTACCAGGTCGCCAATCATGCCGGCATGCTTTCGCCGGATGGGAAATGCTATAGCTTTGACGCGAGAGCGAATGGTTTTGCGCCCGGCGAAGGGGTTGGCGTCGTGGTAATGAAGCGCTTGCGGGACGCTTTGGCGGATGGGGACTACATTCATGGAGTGATCGTAGGAAGCGGCGTCAATCAGAACGGCAAATCGAACGGTCTGACCGCTCCGAATGGGCGCGCGCAAGAACGGTTGAAACGTTCGGTGTATGACCGGTTCAAGATCAATCCCGAAACGATTCAGGTCGTCGAAGCCCACGGCACGGGAAGCCTTTTAGGCGATTCGGTCGAATACGGGGCAATCAGCCGCGCTTTCCGTGAATATACGGACAAGAAGCAATTCTGCGCTCTTGGGACGGTCAAAACGAATATCGGGCATACCTCCACGGCCGCCGGCGTGGCGAGTGTCTTGAAACTCTTGCTGTCGCTGAAACACCGACAGATCCCGTCTTCCTTACATTTCGAGAAAGGCAATCCCGCCATCGATTTCGAGTCTGGCCCGTTTTATGTCAATACTCAATTGCAAGAGTGGAAAGCGCCAGCCGACGGAATGCGGCGGGCGGCCGTTAGCTCTTTTGGCTTCAGCGGCGCCAACGCGCATTTGGTTATTGAAGAGGCCCCTGCGATCGAGAGAGCGGCCGTCGAGGCCCCGGCCTATGTGACGCCGCTCTCGGCGCGAACCGCCGAACAGTTGAAGCAACAGGCGCGCAATCTTCTTGCGCATCTCAAGCGTACGCCCGACCTGTCAATGACCGACTTGAGCTTCACTCTGTTCGTGGGTCGTATGCATCTCACCCATCGCCTGTCCTGTCTCGCGCACAATCAAAACGAGCTGATTCATCTTCTCGAGCAATGGGTCGAAACGGGGTCGGCGAGCCAGGTTTATACGGCAGAGATTCAAGAGGCCAGAATACGGGAGCAAGTTTCGCTTAAAAAGTTTGGAAATCACTGCATTCAGGAGTGCAGGAATGCGCCGACCGCCGACGACTACCTGGAGAATCTGGCGGCCATCGCCGAGCTTTATGTTCAAGGATATTCGCTGGACTTTCAGGCCCTGTTTCCCGGAGACGCCAAGCGGATACCGCTGCCGACGTACCCCTTTGCCAGGGAGCGTTACTGGGTTGACGCTGTACCCGCTGTGGCGCCGAGATCAACGGCAGCTACAACCGCAGCGCGGCTCCACTTGCGCCACACAAATACGTCGGATCTCCGCCAGCCGAGCTATAGTTCTCCCTTCGCCGGCGGAGATGAAGACCTTCGCGCGCGGCTCCAGAACGAATTGTCGCAAATCGTCATGGAATCGCTGAAACTCGGCGCCGGCGATATTTCGCCAGATAAGATATTGATGGATCTGGGCTTCGACTCAATCGGCCTGGCGACATTTGCGAACGCCATAAACGAGAAGTATCAACTGGATATAACGCCGGTTCTATTCTTCGATTATCCGTCCGTAGGCGAGATTGCGAGGTACCTGTCTGTGGAGCGGACGAGCGACATTCGTCGATTCTACCGAGGGCCCGCTGCGGCGACGCAAGCCGCTGGGTCGCCATCGGCGTCGCAGCCACTCGCTGACGCCGGACGGGCCGAAAGCGCGGCGCTCGAAATCAGGAATGGCTGGGATCCGACTGCCCTGGATAGGGAAGCCACGCATTCGGCCTCCGGCGGGGGCGGCGGAGCCTTTTCTCCGGAGTTGCGCTTTGTCAACAAACCGATCGCGATCGTGGGGATGAGCGGCGTCATGCCGCAATCAGAGGACCTGGAGGAATTCTGGGAGAACTTAAAGAACTCGAGAGATCTGATCACCGCCATCCCGCCCGATCGCTGGCGCTGGGAGGACTATTATGGAGACCCGCTCAAGGAGGCGAACAAGTCGAACTCCAAGTGGGGCGGGTTCATGAAGGAGATCGACAAGTTCGATCCGCTGTTCTTTGGCATCTCCCCAAGAGAAGCGCAGATGATGGATCCGCAGCAGCGCATCTTCCTGGAACACGTCTGGAAGGCGATTGAGGATTCCGGGCAAAGGGTCTCCGATCTGTCCGGCACGCGAACCGGAGTGTTCGTGGGTGTCGCCTCAAATGACTATATCAATATAATGATAATGAATAACCGTGACATCGCGCTGAATGAGTATACGGCGTCGGGAAATTCCCACTCGGTCTTAGCCAATCGCGTGTCATCCCTGCTCAATTTGCGCGGACCCAGCGCGCCGATCGACACCGCGTGTTCCGGCTCGTTAGTCGCCCTGAGCCGAGCCGTCGAATCGATCTACATGGGAAGCTGTGAGATGGCGATCGTGGGCGGCGTACAGCTCATACTGAGTCCTGCCGCGTACATTTCGTTTGGCATGGCCGGAATGTTGAGCGGCGATGGGAAATGCAAGACCTTTGACAAGCGGGCCAATGGGTATGTGAGAGGAGAGGGTTGCGGAGCAATTTTCCTCAAACCGTTATCGGCCGCCGAGGCTGACGGGAATCATATATACGCGGTCATCAAGGCGACGGCGGAAAATCACGGCGGGCGCGGCGCCTCACTGACGGCGCCGAATTCATTCGCTCAAACGGAACTCCTCATCGAGGCGTATGAAAAGGCGCAGATCGACCCCGCGACCGTCGGGTATATCGAATGCCACGGCGCTGGAACCAGTCTGGGGGATTCCATCGAAGTCCAGTCTCTGAGTAAGGCGTTTGCTGAATTATACAAGAAGCGCAACAGGGCTCCCGCGACTGCTCCTCACTGCGGTTTGAGTTCGGTCAAGACCAATATTGGCTACCTGGAGCCCGCCACCGGCATTGCGGGCGTGCTCAAGGTTCTGCTAGCCATCAAGCACAAACAGATTCCGGCGAACATCCACTTTGAAGAGATCAATCCCTACATCAATCTCAAGGGAACGCCCTTCTATATCGTGGATAAAATCACTCCCTGGGAAGCCACGACAGGCGAAGACGGTTCGCCCCTGCCGCGCCGAGCGGGCGTGAGTTCTTTTGGTTTCGGCGGAGTCAATGCCCACGTCGTATTGGAGGAGTATATCCC